>JACLAB010016670.1_pt1 | contig 34365 bp, 28 predicted proteins | sample 8027921 | NCBI WGS metagenome assembly JACLAB01 (sample SAMN15725117, study PRJNA655200) | protist metagenome | isolation source: fluorescence activated cell sorting (FACS) single amplified genomes of... | place: USA: West Boothbay Harbor, Gulf of Maine | collected 2000-07-19 | reverse complement strand
TTTAAGTGCTGAAGATTCAAGTCGTTCATTATTTTTATATATTAACTCCCCGGGTGGTTCTGTAACAGCTGGTCTCTCGGTGTTTGATATTATGAATTATGTACAAGCTTCTGTAACTACAATTGGAATTGGTTTTGCTGCTTCTATGGCATCATTTATCCTTGCTGGTGGTGAGCGTGGAAGTCGTATTGCTCTCCCACATTGTCGAGTTATGATTCACCAACCACAAGGTGGTATGGAAGGACAAGCTTCAGAAGTTGTTCTTGAAAAAGAAGAGATTGTACGACTTCGTCGTTTAATTGGACGATTATATGTTGATTTAACTGGACAAAGTTTATCAACTATCGCTAATGATTTAGACCGTGATAAATATTTATCTGCACGTGAAGCGCGTGAATATGGTTTAGTAGATTTAGTAGCGTCTACTGAAAATTCCGGTATGTAATTTTATTATTGTAATAATGGAATACAGCAAAATCTGTATTCCATTATTCTGGTTACTTTTCTCTATTTATAGAGAGTTTTTTAAATATAATTTAAAAATTAGCTTCCAAATACAGGTGCACCACCTGCTGAGTTTTTCCACATTTTTGCTGCTGCAACACGTGCTGTTTCACGATCAAACTTTAATTGGTTCTCAATGTAACCTTTTTTAGAATCTGATTTAGTCATAGCTTCTTTTGCTGTTGCTGCAAGTCGCTCTGCTTCTTCTAAGTTAATGTCTGATGCTTCTTCAATGTCACGACAAAGAATGTTTACGCGGTTTTCTTTAATTACACCAAAACCACCTAAAAGTGCGAGGAAACGCCAAGTTGTTCCTTGTCGAATGGCAAGAACTCCGTTGTCTAATCCTGTTACTAATGGTGCGTGTTCTTCAAGAATTCCAACGTATCCCGTGTTTGTTGGGAGAAGTAACTCTTGTGCTTCTTCTTTAAAGAAGATTCGGTCCGGTTTTACAATACAAACTTCCATGTTTTACCTCTTACAAATTTTTATAGTTTACGTTAGTGTTCAGTAGTTTTACTGAATATTAGTAAATTATAACTTTGAAGCTTTTTCTACTGCTTCGTCAATGTTTCCTACAAGGTAGAAAGCCTGCTCAGGAAGGTCATCTAATTCACCACCTAAGATCATCTTGAATCCTTGGATTGATTCTGCAAGGCTTACATACTTACCAGGTGATCCTGTAAATACTTCAGCTACGAAGAATGGCTGTGAAAGGAAACGCTCTACTTTACGAGCACGTGCTACAGTTAAACGGTCTTCTTCTGAAAGCTCGTCAAGTCCTAAAATAGCAATAATATCTTGGAGTTCTTTGTAACGCTGTAAAGTTTGCTTAACCCCTTGTGCTGTATCGTAGTGATCATCTCCAAGAATCCATGGCTGAAGCATAGTTGAAGTTGAATCAAGAGGGTCTACTGCAGGGTAAATACCCTTAGCTGCTAAGTTACGTGAAAGTACTGTTGTTGCATCTAAGTGAGCAAATGTTGTTGCTGGCGCTGGGTCAGTAAGGTCATCTGCTGGTACATATACTGCTTGGATCGATGTAATTGATCCAGTTTTTGTTGAAGTAATACGCTCTTGAAGTGATCCCATCTCAGTTGAAAGAGTAGGCTGGTAACCTACTGCTGATGGCATACGTCCTAAAAGTGCAGATACTTCAGAACCAGCTTGTACAAAACGGAAAATGTTATCTACGAAAAGAAGTACGTCCTGGTTGTTTACGTCACGGAAGTACTCAGCCATAGTTAATGCTGTAAGTCCTACACGCATACGTGCTCCTGGAGGTTCGTTCATCTGACCGTACACAAGTGCCACTTTTGAGTTCTGAAGGTTTGCTGTGTCAATTACTTTTGACTCACACATTTCTTGGTAAAGGTCGTTTCCTTCACGAGTACGCTCACCTACACCAGCAAATACTGATACTCCACCGTGTGCTTTTGCAATATTGTTAATGAGTTCCATGATGAGAACTGTCTTTCCAACTCCAGCACCACCGAAGAGACCAATTTTACCACCACGACGGTATGGTGCAAGAAGGTCAACTACCTTAATTCCAGTTTCAAAAATAGAAAGGTTAGTATCAAGGTCTACGAATGCAGGCGATGCACGGTGAATTGGAAGAGTTCCCTCTACCATATCTACTCCACCAAGTTCGTCTACTGGCTCACCAAGTACGTTAAAAATACGTCCAAGAGTGTTTTTACCTACTGGTACTGAAAGAGCAGCACCTGTATCAGTTACAGTCATACCACGCATTAAACCATCAGTAGCACTCATTGATACTGCACGTACAACGTTATCTCCAAGGAGTTGTTGTACTTCGGCTACACACTTAATTGTCTCACCAACTTCGTTTTTACCTTCAACTTCAATTGAGTTGTAAATGTTTGGCATTTTGTTAGGTGCAAAAACTACGTCGATTACTGGTCCAATAATTTGTGTAATGCGACCGAGGTTCTTTTCTGTTTTGATAGCTGTCATATTTTTTAGCTTCTAAAAATAGTATTTTGGATAAGTTCTAGTTACTTAAACAAAATTTAAATTAAATATTTTTTGTTTAATAAAATAAGTGTAAAGAAATAATTTAATAAATTACAACTTTATAAAAATTTAATATACCTTCGGCGCAAATTTGAATTTGAGCCGAAGTAGTTGTTTGTTCACTAATTAATCATAGAGATTAATTTAGTCATACAAAAATTTAGTATGCGAGTCCCATTGAACGCGTTGTTTCTGATCCAAGGTATACACGTACACTTAAGAAATCTGTTGGGCAAGCTGCTTCGCAACGCTTACAACCAACACAGTCTTCAGTACGAGGTGCTGAAGCAATTTGACCTGCTTTACACCCATCCCAAGGTACCATTTCAAGTACATCCGTTGGACAAGCACGTACACACTGTGTACATCCGATACATGTATCGTAAATTTTTACTGCATGCGACATAATAAAGTGAATAAATAATTAATAAAAATTGAGATATAGAGACTGTTCGGTGACAGTTAAATGAATAAAAGTTATTCGTTAAGATTATATCATAGTTTTTGTTAATTATTTCTAAATAAATTGGGTCAGGTGGGATTCGAACCCACGGCTAATCGGTTAAAAGCCGAATACTCTACCACTGAGTTACTGACCCAGATTTTTAATCTGTGGTTATAATAACTTCTTTAAGATAAGATTACAATTTTATTTTTTATTGGGATTAGTTTACTAATCCCAATATGATTTTAAGAATCTTTAGTGAAATTCATTAAAGAGGTCCTGAAATTCCTTGCTTACGAATCATAAGGAAGTGCATAAGCATAAATACTGCTGCAAGAAGCGGAAGTACGAAAGTGTGTAAACTGTAGAAACGTGTGAGAGTTGGCTGTCCTACTCCTACACTTCCACGAAGAAGTTCAACTACAAATCCACCTACAACTGGAATTGCATCTGGTACACCAGTTACAATTTTAACTGCCCAGTAACCAACTTGATCCCATGGGAGTGAATATCCAGTTACTCCAAAAGATACAGTAATTACTGAAAGAATTACTCCAGTTACCCAAGTAAGCTCACGTGGCTTTTTAAATCCACCTGTAAGGTATACACGGAAAACGTGAAGGATCATCATAAGTACCATCATTGATGCTGACCAACGGTGTACTGAACGGATAAGCCATCCAAAGTTTACATCTGTCATAATAAATTGTACTGATGCAAAAGCTTCTGTTACAGTTGGGCGGTAGTAGAATGTCATAGCAAAACCTGTTGCTACTTGTACAAGGAAACATGTAAGTGTAATTCCACCTAAACAGTAGAAAATGTTTACGTGTGGTGGTACATATTTACTTGTTACGTCGTCTGCAATTGATTGAATTTCAAGACGTTCGTTAAACCAGTTATATACTTTACTCATATTAAAGGTCCTAATTAATAATAAACATTTACTGTTTATTATTTTTTTAATTAATACATAAAAATTGTATTAATACACAATTGGGCAAATATTTACTAAACAAAATTTTTCAAACTGGGCGACAATTACGTTCGCCCAGAGTTTTATCCATGGAACTTTTGCTTTAACTTAAAGTGAAGATCCAAGTCCTACGTATGAACCGTAGAAAAAGATAGTTAAAAGACCAAGTGCTGCGAGGCCTCCTACTACCCCTACGAACCATAATGGGATTCGTCCTGTTGTTGTGTTAGACATAAATGTTTTCTCGACAAATCAGATTAGTTAAAAATGTAGCTTGAAAAAAGAACTGCAAGTACAAAAATGAGAAGTAAACCCCAGTAAAGACTAGTACGGTTTAACTCTACAGTTTGCTTGTTTGGGTTTGGGTTTGTCATACAATTTTCTCCTAATTAACGTTGAATAAATTGCATTGCTGTGATTGCACCAAGGAAGAACACTGTTGGTACAGCTAAAGCGTGTACTGCAAGCCAACGGAATGTAAAAATTGGATATGTTTTAACTGACATAAAAATAAAAAGGCTAAATTAGCTGCATCAGGGTTAACTGATGCATTTCTGTCAATTTACTCAATGTGTATATTTAACCTTTGAAAGATATAAATATAGATTTATGAAATAAATTTTTTAGTTTGGTACGAACTCATCAAGTTGAGCAAGTGCACCATAACGATCTGAAATTAAAGGAAGCTCTTGACGCTCTTCCGTAAAATACTCGTTTGGACGTGGTGTTCCAAATACGTCGTATGCTAAACCAGTACTTACAAAAAGCCATCCTGCAATAAAGAGTGATGGAATTGTAACACTGTGAATTACCCAGTAACGGATACTAGTAACGATGTCACTAAAAGGACGTTCTCCTGTAGAACCTGACATATGAAATCCTCAACATTTCTTTGAAAGCTCTCGTCTAGTAATTAAGAATTACTATCCACGATGCTCGTTTATATTATATCTCTCTCGCGCTATATCGCAAAAAAATATATGCACTAAATTAATATATTTTTTTTATATAGGGAATTTGGTTAAAATCCCCTATATAACTTTCGAAAATAAATCTATTTTACGTGAATTTTTAAAAATTCACGGCTTACTTGAGTAACTGATCCAACTTCCGGGCGTTTTACATTTGTTTTGAAATCGCGAGTACCATAAGTTCCACAAATTGTTGGGGTTACTGAATAGGGTGTTGGTTGTTGCTGTGTAAATTCGTATAAACGTCCAATAATACGTTTTTTTAAACGTACCATAGAAGCGGACATAACAGATTTTTTCGAAATTCCCGAAACACGTTCATACGTTTCTAATTCATAAAACATACGACTGCGATACCATTTACCGAGGAGTTTAGTACGCTGACGTAAATCATTTAAATAGAGTGAATCTCCCGTTTGCCAATTACTTGTTGCGGCTAAGCTATTAAGAGCGTTTTGTGCTTCTTGGAAGTTTACAAGTGTACGCTCAAGACGATATGTTTCACAACCTTCGGCGAATGTTCCATTTAATTGTTTCGCAAGGTTTTCACAATATGAAGTTTGGGTAACAAATGTATTCATTGGACCACAACGTCGTAATTGTTTTAAAAAAGCACTTTCAGCTAAGAGTCCAAGTAATTCATTCATTAAACGTTGTGAATATTCATCAGTTGGTTTTTGAACGTTTACACCAATATTTTGCATAGTGAGTACTAGTGGCGTTTTAATTGTTCCAGTTTCTGTTTGCCAATTTTTCACACTCGCTAATAAATGAATACATTTAGTTTTAAATGGTACAATTCCGTTTGATTCTAAATTTTCAAAGTTAGCAACTTCCGATTTAATAAGCCCATTATGATGAAGTTTATTAAAAAATCCTTCATCAATTGTTGGGTTGACCATTTTATTGTCTCGTAATGTAAAAATATTACGTAAGGCTTCATTTAATGAAGAATTCGTGTGAATTAACGTGTTAGTACGAATTGCTTGAAGTGAGGAACTATTAATAAGTGAAACAACTTCTGCATGTGTAAATCCATCAGTCATTAAATCAAAATAATTCCAAGCAATATCATTTTCTAACTGTAAGTGACTTTTCGTAGCTTTGTTTTGTAATAAAAATTTACGTTCGCCAAGCACTGGTTTACGTAAATTAACAATCCATTCAAAACGTCCAGAACGTAAACAAGCTGGATCCATTTTACGTAAATCTGATACAGAACCTAATGTAAAGATTTTACGTTTTGTTGGGCGACTTTCCGAACCAATGTAATATCCGTCAAAACAAATTAAAAATTGGGTAGTTAATTGGATAAGTTCTGGGCTATTAGTACGTTCACGGTCTACAGTGATTAAGTCAATATCACGAATAAATAAGACTCCAGGAGCTTGATTTCGTACACGGCGGAATAAAGCCATAAGACGAAGAACTCCAAATTTTGGGTCAATAAAACGGTTACTTTCAGTTTTAAAAAATGGTAATCGCGTTTCACTTGCAATAGCACGGGCTAAAAAACTACGCCCATTTCCCGGGTCTCCGACTAATAACATTCCTTTTGGTAAGTCATTTAACGCATAACGGCCTGGTTTAAAAGCAGCAATTACGGGTACATTCGATAATTCATTTTCGAGAAAAAGAAGATTTTTTAAGTTGAATTTAATAAAGTTCTTTAATGAAAAAGTTTCTTCAACTTTTTCTTGTGGCATTACAAATTTACTTAATGGTGCAATTTTTTCGGCTGTTGTTTTGAGTTGCGTTTGAATTTTATATTCAGCATTTCCCTGTTCTAATTTGTTTAATTTTTGCTGTTCTTTTTGAATAGCTGATTTTAAGAATTTAAAACGGGGCTCAAAAGTTGAGCTTGAATCATTAAGATTGAAAATATTTTCACTTAAACTAGGTTCACGGTTGGCAAATTGAGTAGGATCAGTTTTTGCTTGCTTAGTAAGCATACTGATTTGATTACGCTGTTTTACTACCCATTGGTCTAAACTTGGTGGAATTAAAGCTCCAAAGGTTGACTCCCATGCTGAAAGAATTACTGTTGGAATATAAATTCCCATTCCACGAGCACGTTGAAGAGCAGAAAAAACTTTTTCAAGTTTTTCACGGCTTCCATTAATACCCATTACTTCTTTTAACTGTACTTTATTACGTAATCGACCATAATGGTCTAAACGGCTGTAAAGGACTGGTAATGGTTTTTTACGAACATCATAAATAAAATGTAAACGGAAACGGTAAAGGTTGTAAGCCATATACCAAAGAAAAACTGTTGGAAGTGCAATACTTAAAAGATCACTTTCTGTAACAATTTTATCGTCCGGATCACCCATTAAACGAATAATCGATTTTGTACCACTAATACTATCTGGGTCACGATTATAAGGTAAATCCGTCGTTACTGTCGATGTAAAATTAGTTGTTAAGTTTTCCTCCAATTCGTCTTCGTCACTTAACTTTAAGCCTAACGTACGTGTAGCCATACTGTTAAAAGTGTCTTCCCATACTTCTTCATGATCATGATCAATAACCTCGTTTTGATTGTCACTAGAGTTTCGATTTGGAAGTTCATCAAAAATTTGACTGTTGGACACATAGTGACCCATTAATTTGTCTGAATTTAAAGATAAACTAGCATCACGAATTTGAGATGGTTTAATTGCATTAAGCTCAGGTTCTAACATTGGGCTAATACTTGAAATTTCAACCCCAGGCATAATTAATTGGGATTGGTCTACATTCCAATCTTGAAATGGCCCACTTGAAAAATGATTTGGATAAATATTTTTTACTAAACCTGGACGGAAGAATGTTAAACGTTTTGGTACAAAACTAGTCTTCTTAGTTTTTGCCGATTTGTTATTTTTCTTAAAGCCTGGTGTTGTAAAAATATCATTAGCACTTAATTGTTTAGTTTCAAGTAATTGCTCTAAATCTGCATAGTTTGTAATACTCGCTGCTTTTTTAATGCCACCCATCTCTTGAGTAATTTCTGAATTAAATAATTCATACATTGGTGCAGTTGGGTATTTTTCTGCAATACGTGATGGAATAACCGAGTCGTCATTAAAGTTATCTAAGTCATCATCAAAATTTTCTTCAGTATCTTTACTAATTTCGGGTTTTACTCCTGAAAACGGGTATCCGTCAATTTTGCCAGAAAATTTTGTTCGTTGCTGAATATTAGTTAATTCATCATGACTAAAATAGTGAATAAGTGGGGAATCTGTTCCAGCGAGCACACGTTTCCCTAATTTTCCTTTAAGAAGTGATGTTTGCTCAATTGTCGATTTTGCAGCAACAGTAAAATCTTGGATTGGTAAAAAACGTTTTGGCTGGTTTTTCTCAACATTAAGAAGGTATGCAGCTTTGGAAAATACGCCTCCAATGATTACAAAATAAAAACTAAGTTGGAATACACGTCGATAGTCTAAAATCTTTAAAAGATAGTCGGTAATTCCACTAACCCCATAAGCTTTAAAATATTTTGGCCAATAGTATACATTTTCAATGATTACTTCTGGCATGTTTGTTGCACGTCCACGTGATGCTACTTTAATAATTTCATCATAATTAGTTCCTAAAAGTGCTTTAAAAACTTTAAAGCGAACTACATTTTTTACAAATGAATGGTAGCTGTTTACTACTCCGTTTTTAACTTCATATTTTACTAATTCAAGACCAGTGTAAACCACTTTATCTTTTTCTGGATCATACATTACCCAATTTTGAACTCGGTTTTTAATTTCTGTTTCCGTTTCACGAATTGTATTATCCTTTTCCCAGCTTTCTTTTTGTAAAAGAATTGAAAGAATTTCTGGATCTGCTGTTAATGATTTTTTTTGCATTTCCTCATAAATAAATGTATGGAAGGGTGCAGTATTTTTATTTAATTTGTTTGTTTCTTTGTTTTCCTGATTCATAGTTATTTCTCTTGATAGGACAAATTTTTTTTAATTCAAATAAAAGTCTGAATAAATCCTGTCTTTTGTTCAAATTCAAACGAATAGTAATCTTTAGAAAGATATTGGCAAGTCTTTAGATAGCACAGAATTTTACATAAAAATTACGGCTATAACTGTTAATTATTATATCATAGAATATTTAATTTTTTATTTTTTCTGGGATTTTTACTCCCCAGATAGGATTTGAACCTATGACCAATCGGTTAACAGCCGATTGCTCTACCACTGAGCTACTGAGGATTTCAAGTTTTTTACTTCTATTTCAATCATATCAGAATCCGAAACTCTCGTCTACTATTCATTTTTTGAAAAAATTACTTGAATGTTTGCTGGGTATTGCTTATACTACAAACAATTATGCCTCCTTAGCTCAGTGGCTAGAGCATCGTATTTGTAATGCGAGGGTCGTCGGTTCAAATCCGACAGGAGGCTAAATTTGATCTTTATTTATGTTATACTTAAGAGTAATTTTTAGAATTGTCTCGGTCGCCTAATGGATATGGCAGTAACCTTCTAAGTTATTTTTTTGTAGGTTCGAATCCTACCCGAGATGTTTTTCTAGATTTGGTAATTAAGCATAGCTTAATTACCAAATCCACTGTCTTAAATATTAATTTGCTAATTTAGCTAATTAAATTAAAGTCCAGTACTTGAAAGCCAGTTTACCCCAACGTTGTCAAGAATTAATGACTTGTTGTAAATTTCGAGGAGGATAACAATAAATACTGCGAATAATCCGATGAATCCTGCCATTAATACAGTTGTTCCCCATCCTGGTGCTACTTTTCCGTACTCTGAGTTAAGTGGACGTAAAGCAGTTCCTAAAGCAGTTACTTTACCTGTTCCTGCGAGTTTTGAGTCTTTTGCTGCCATAATATAAGTATGTAATCTATTTGTATTTTTTTACTTTCTATTTTAAAATATAACTAAATTTTCAAAAAAAATATATAACCTATGGAAACTCCAGCATTTTTTTACGGCGTTTTTCTTTGGTGTTTATTAATTAGTGTAACTGGATATTCCATTTACATTGGTTTTGGACCACCGTCAAAAGAATTACGTGATCCTTTTGAAGAACATGAAGATTAATCCAATTTGATTAAAATTCTAATTTGGTTTTGGCCTTTTTAATTGCAAGGCCAAAACCAAAATTAAAATAAGTTTTAAGTTTTTTCTATTTACTATTATATCATGAAATCTTTTATACCGAAAAAGATTTGCTTCTCTTTCCAGTAAAATTCAATCCTTTTTTATTTTGGATCGTTAATCCCTACTATTAAATAGGGATTAACGAAACTAACAATATATTACTTACGTGAGTAGAACTCAATAATTAATAATTCATTAATTGTTAATGCAATTTGTGAACGTGTTACATTTCGTTCAACTTTTCCAGTTGCGTTATTTTTATCAACACTTACGTGCGATGGGATTTCACCACCAAAAGTTTTACAGTGCTCAACAATTGGCGCTGATGTACTCTTAATAATTTCACCTGCTGTACAGTTGTAGCTTGGAATTGTTACTTTCTGTCCATTTACACTAACTAATCCGTGTGAAACATATTGACGAGCTGCACGAATTGTTGGGGCAAAACCAAGACGGTATACAATACAATCAAGACGCATTTCAAGCATTTGGAGTAATAATTCTCCAGTTGGTCCTTTTAAACGGCGTGCACGACGTACATAACTGAGTAATTGCTTTTCGCTTACCCCATAGTTATAACGTAATTTTTGTTTCTCTTGTAAACGAACACGGTATTGTGACATTTTCGCCATTCCTGACGTTGGTCCGTGTTGTCCAGCTGGATAGTTACGGTTTGGAATTTTAGTTGTTAATCCTGGTAATTCTCCAAGACGACGAACAATCTTAACACGTGGTCCACGGTATCGAGCCATTTTTAATCTCCTAAATTTTATGGATATTTCAATTCTTATAGTATACTATGACTAAAGTAATTAAAGTTTACCAGTAGATATTAAATGAATCAAAAAGAGTTAAGTTTCAAAACTTTTTTCTTGGTCCAAATTTTTCTTTACTCTTTGCTTTTTGAATTTTAAATAACTCTTATACGATTTAGTTTATGCCACGTTCCCAAAAAAATGATAATTTTATCGACAAAACCTTTACGGTAATTGCAGATATTTTGTTAAAAGTATTACCAACTACTCGTAATGAAAAAGAAGCTTTTATCTATTACCGAGATGGTATGTCAGCACAAGCTGAAGGTGAGTATGCTGAAGCATTACAAAACTATGCGCAAGCAATGCGTTTAGAAGTGGATCCTTATGACCGTAGTTTTATTTTTTATAATATTGGTCTTATTCACACTAGTAACGGAGAACATACAAAAGCGCTTGAGTACTATTACCAAGCATTAGACCGAAACCCTTCATTACCACAAGCATTAAACAATATTGCTGTAATTTACCATTATCGTGGTGAGCAAGCCTTAGCTGCTGGAAATATCCCTGATTCGGAAACATTGTTTGAGAAAGCAGCTGAATATTGGAAAGAAGCAATTCGTCTTGCACCTTTAAATTATAGTGAAGCGCAAAACTGGCTTCAAACTACAGGTCGTTAGTTTTTTTAACGACTATTTTTTTCCTTCTTAGATTAATGAGTTTATTGATGCCTTAATGGTGGAATGGTAGACACGCTAGCCTTAGGAGCTAGTGCTTTACAGCGTGGAGGTTCGAGTCCTCTTTAAGGCATAATAATAGAACTCTTTTCAGCTTTTATATAATTTTTTTAAAAAACTATTGACAGGCTTTCTTTAAGCATTTTATACTGTAAATGAAATGTTTTTAAACTTTATGCCCCCATCGTCTAGAGGCCTAGGACATTTCCCTTTCACGGAAGTAACAGGGATTCGAATTCCCTTGGGGGTATTTTTCAAAAAATAACTTAAATTTTTAATAAAATAAATCAGTCTTGCATTTATATCGGATTTATGGTTCAATTTATACAAAAAAATCTTACTAGACTTTAAATTTTTGGTGTTCTTCAAATGTTTAATTTGAACAAAGCTAAAAGTTTATATTTTTTTGACTTTAAATTATTTTATATTTTTACCTATGAACTTTACACGTCAGCGTACGTCACCAATTCATGCGGGAGAGATTATTAGTTACAAGAACGTTGATCTTTTACGTCGTTTTATTACGGAACAGGGTAAGATTCTTCCACGCCGTTTAACTGGTGTGACAGCGAAGGAACAGCGTCAACTTGCAAAAGCTATTAAACAAGCTCGTATTCTTGGGTTCTTACAATTCCTTTATAAAGAATAATTTCTTAAATTATGCCTACGATTCAACAACTTATTCGTTCTCAACGAATTAAATGTGAGACAAAAACAAAGTCTCCTGCATTAAAATCATGCCCACAACGTCGTGGGATTTGTACTCGTGTGTATACTACTACACCTAAAAAACCTAACTCAGCATTACGTAAAGTAGCGCGTGTGCGTTTAACAACTGGAATTGAAGTAACTGCTTACATTCCAGGGATTGGACACAATTTACAAGAACACTCCGTTGTTTTAGTACGTGGAGGTCGTGTAAAAGACCTTCCAGGTGTTCGTTATCACATCGTGCGTGGTTCTCTTGATACAGCTGGGGTTAAGGATCGTTTACAAAGCCGTTCTAAGTACGGTGTAAAACGTCCAAAGAAGTAAAACTTCCTTTTAATTAAGGTTTATTTAATTTTATTTACCATTTTTTAGTTATGTCACGCCGAACTGTAGCAAAAAAACGTCCGGTTGCTCCGGACCCAGTTTACCAAAGTCGCCTTGTAAGTTTATTAGTAAGCCACCTTTTAAAAAAGGGGAAGAAAAGTATTGCTTATAATATTTTCTATGCGGCTATGAAAAATATTGCTGAGACAACATCGCAAGATCCTCTTGAAGTGTTACGTCAAGCAGTATTAAATATTACTCCGAAAGTTGAAGTTAAGTCTCGCCGTATTGGTGGAGCAACACTCCAAGTTCCACTTGAAGTAAAAGCTGATCGTGGAACTGCGTTAGCTCTTCGTTGGTTATTAATTGCAGCCCGTGGCCGTTCTGGTCGTAATATGGTGTCAAAACTTGCGGCAGAAATTATTGATGCATCAAACAACACTGGTGCCGCAATTCGTCGTCGTGAAGAAACACACCGTATGGCGGAAGCAAATAAAGCATTTGCACATTTCCGTTTCTAATTTCTACTTAATGTAATAGTCCTGATACGACTATTACATTTTATTTTATAAAGCCAAAATCAAAATTTTTTTACATTTAAAAAATTATGGCACGCGAAAAGTTTGAGCGTACGAAACCGCACGTAAATATTGGAACAATTGGACACGTTGACCACGGAAAAACAACACTTACAGCAGCTATTACTATGGCAATGGCAGCTCGTGGTGGATCTGCTGGTAAAAAGTATGACGAGATTGACTCTTCTCCAGAAGAGAAGGCACGTGGAATTACTATTAACACTGCACACGTTGAGTACGAAACAGCAACTCGTCACTACGCACACGTAGATTGTCCAGGTCACGCGGACTATGTAAAAAATATGATTACTGGTGCTGCACAAATGGACGGTGCTATTCTTGTAGTATCTGGTGCTGACGGACCAATGCCACAAACAAAAGAGCACATTCTTCTTGCTAAGCAAGTAGGTGTACCAAACGTTGTTGTTTTCTTAAACAAAGAAGACCAAGTGGATGACGAGGAATTACTTGAGCTCGTAGACATGGAAATCCGTGATACACTCTCAAACTATGACTTCCCTGGTGATGAAATTCCAGTAGTTGCTGGTTCTGCTCTTTTAGCTTTAGAAGCTCTTACTTCAAACCCTAAAGTAAAAGATGGGGAAGACAAGTGGGTAGACAAGATTTTCGCATTAATGGATGCTGTAGATTCATACATTCCAACACCTGCACGTGAAACAGATAAAACGTTCCTTATGGCAGTTGAGGACGTATTCTCAATTACAGGTCGTGGAACAGTAGCAACTGGACGTGTAGAGCGTGGAACAGTTAAAGTTGGAGACAACATTGAAATTATTGGTTACGTTGATACTCGTGTAGCAACTGTAACTGGTTTAGAAATGTTCCAAAAGACTCTTGATGAGTCAGTAGCTGGAGATAACGTAGGTGTACTCCTCCGTGGTATTCAAAAAGATGACATTGAGCGTGGAATGGTACTTGCTAAGCCAGGTACAATTACGCCACACACAAAATTTGAAGCTCAAGTTTATGTACTTAAGAAAGAAGAAGGTGGACGTCACACTCCATTCTTCCCTGGATACCGTCCACAATTTTATGTACGTACAACTGACGTAACAGGTAAGATTGAATCTTTCATCTCTGATGATGGTGATGAGGCAACAATGGTAATGCCTGGTGACCGCGTAAAGATGGTAGTAGAGCTTATTCAACCGATTGCAATTGAAAACGGAATGCGTTTTGCAATTCGTGAAGGTGGTCGTACTGTTGGAGCTGGGGTAGTATCTACAATCCTTAAATAATTTATTTCGTCTGAAATAAATGAAAATTAACCATTTTATTAATAAAAAAAATAAAATGGTTAATTTTTGACGGAATTACTTGCTTTATTTTGTAGAAGAAATATACTATGTAGTAGTCCTACTCTTGTCGAAAAATATTTTTTGAATCGTGTCAGACCTGAAAAGAAGCAGCACTAATAGATTTCCTTTCGGACAAAGTAGGCACACTAACAGATTTTATATAAGTTTTAAGTATCAACTCATTAAATAATAAAAACATTTCATAAACCGTAATAAAAACTACTGGCTCGTATTATGAGTATTCAATAAATGTTTTGTATTATTTTTAGAATCTTTTTTAGATTTTAATTCAGGCGGTGCCCAGATTCGAACTGGGGGATAAAGGATTTGCAGTCCTCTGCCTTACCACTTGGCTACACCGCCACTGATTAGTTATCAGTTATAGTTGTAGGGTAGCCTATTTTATTGATCTTTTCAATATTAATTTATTTTATAAATTTAAGACTTTATTTTTTTAGTAGCTAGGTAATAATTTATTATGACGCTCTTTAGACAAAATTCAGCACTTCCAAACTTTTTAGATTCTCAACGTGAGAGTTTTCGTTACTTTTTAGAAACGGGAATTCGTGAAGAACTCGATTTCTTTTCCCCAATTGTAGGTCAAAGTTTAGGAAGTGCAGTAAAGCGACCAACGGATCGCTATATCTCTGTTTCGTTTCATTCAAAAGACTTTTACTTTAAAAAGCCACGATATAGTCCGCAAGAAGCGGTACAAAATTTAGCTACTTATAATAGTTCATTAATTGTTCCGGTCCATGTATATTCAAAACAATTAAATTTAAATGCTACATTTCCAGTAGCATTTTGTGATTTACCTTTAATGACTGAACACGGGACTTTCATTTTAAACGGGTCTCCACGTGTAATTGTTCACCAAATTGTCCGTTGTCCTGGAGTTTATTTAAAACCACAATTTGATAAACAAGGAAATCGTACTCATCTAGTAAGTTTTTTATCTTCTTATGGGTCATGGTTACGTTTTGAAACAAATAAAAAAGGAATTGTTTTTGCTCATATTGATAATTTACGAAAAGTTCCTGTAACTTTATTTCTTCAAGCGTTAGGTTTTTCATTAGAAACAATTTTAAATTCAATTCAACACCCAGATTTATTAATTCCAACAATTAATGAAGTTGGTTCAACACCAACCACAGATGAAGCGTTACTTTTATTAATGTCACGTTTATTTCCTAATCGGCCTGCAAATTTACAGCGTGGCCGTAAATTTTTGTTTAACCAATTCTTTAATCCACGTCGTTATAGTTTAAGTTCTGTTGGTCGTCAACGTGTAAATCAGAAATTTCGAATGCTTAATAAATCGAAGCATTTAACCTTAACACCACAAGATACTTTAGCAGCATTAGACTATTTATTACGTTGTGAACATGGAGACACTCAATTTTTAGATGATATTGACCATTTAAAGAACCGTCGTGCGCGTTTAGCAGGTGAATTAATCCAAACCCAATTCCGTTTAGGATTAAATCGTTTAGAACGAGTTATTTTTAATCGTATTAGTGATGAAAATATTTTGCGCCAAACACCAGGTGCATTACTTTCTTTAAATTCTTTAATTCGTACCCAAGTATTATCTTCAGTATTTCAAGAGTTTTTTGGTTCAAATCAATTGTCTCAATTTATGGACCAAACGAACCCACTTGCTGAAATTACACATAAACGTCGTCTAAGTTCGTTAGGACCAGGTGGGTTACACCGTGATCGCGCTGGTTTAATTGTTCGTGGTATTCACCCTAGTTATTATGGGCGTATTTGTCCAATTGAAACACCAGAAGGGAAGAATGCTGGTTTAGTAGGTTCTATTGCTACTTTTACGCAAATTAATAAAAATGGATTTCTTGAAAGCCCATATTATAAATTAGTTAAAGCCACAAACCGTCCCGATCGAAATGGATTCTTTTTATTAAATGCGTTTTATGAAGAAGATACTGTTGTAGCACAAAGTGACGTAGATTTAAAGCAATTCCGTATCCCTACACGTAATCAAAGTCAGTTTACTGAAAATAAAGCCCAAGATATTAATTTTTTAGGACTTTGTCCTATTCAATTTATGTCAGTGGCAACAGCTTTAATTCCGTTTTTAGAACATGATGATGCTAACCGTGCATTAATGGGTTCCAACATGCAACGTCAAGCTGTTTCACTTTTAACATCTGAACGTCCATATGTTGGTACAGGTTTAGAAGCACGTGTTACTCGTGATATTGGTTCCACAATTGTAGCAAAACACAATAGTTATATTTCATATGTTGATGCTCAACGTATTGATTATTTTACGCCTAAAGTAAAAGATACTAATTTACTTGATTTAAAAGCCCTTACTGCTGATGTAATTGCAGTAAATGATAGTTTTACCCACCATACGATTTGGTTAACAACTTATCAACGTTCAAACCAAGATACTTCTTTAAATCATCGACCACTTGTAAAAGCTAATACGTGGGTTGAAGCTGGTGATTGTTTAGCTGATAACTCGGCAACTTCACAAGGTGAATTAGCACTTGGTCGTAATATTTTAGTTGGATATATGCCATGGGAAGGATATAACTTTGAAGATGCTGTACTTGTAAGTGAACGTTTAGTATTTAATGATGTTTTTACTTCAATTCACATTTCACGTTATGAAATTTCTACTTCACGTTCGCGTGAAGGCCAAGAATACTTTACTAAACAAGTTGAACGTAATAATTATTTAGATGATTACGGAATCGTAAAAGTTGGGACTTGGGTTGAACCAGGGGATGTTTTAGTTGGTAAGATTTCACCTCAACCTGAATCAGAAAACACACCGGAAGGTCGTTTATTACGTGCAATTTTTGGTGGTGTAGCACGCAACACAAAAACTACGTCATATTGTATGTCAAGTGGTGTAACTGGTCGAATTCTTGATGTTCGTTGTGAATTTCAAAGTCAGACGTTCAATAATGAAGAAGACAGTATGGAATCCACTGGTTCTGTATATGTTTATTTAGTACAAAAGCGTCGTTTACAAATTGGAGATAAAGTTGCTGGTCGTCATGGAAATAAAGGTATTATTTCAAATATTTTACCTCGTGCAGATATGCCGTATTTACAAAATGGAAAACCACTTGATATGGTTTTAAATCCATTAGGTGTACCGTCACGTATGAATGTGGGTCAAATTTTTGAATGTTTACTTGGTTTAGCCGCTAATACATTAAAACAAAATTTTAAAGTATTACCATTTGATGAAATGCACGGATCGGAAGTATCTCGTGGTTTTGTTTACCATCATCTATATGAATCACGTTTACTTACTCAACAAAAATGGTTATTTAAACCAAATTCTCCGGGAAAAAGTTTAATTTTTGACGGTCGAACTGGTTTAAGTTTTGATCAACCAGTAACAGTAGGTTACCCTTATATTTTAAAGCTTGTTCACTTAGTTGATGACAAAATTCACGCACGTTCAACGGGTCCATACTCGTTAGTTACGCAACAACCATTAGGGGGGCGATCAAAGAAAGGTGGTCAACGTTTAGGTGAAATGGAAGTTTGGGCACTTGAAGGATTTGGTGCGGCGTATGTGCTTCAAGAATTGTTAACAATTAAATCAGACGATATGATTGGTCGCAATCGTGCGTTTATGTCGATGATTCGAGGAACATTATTACCAAAACCGGGAATTCCAGAGTCTTTTAAAGTACTTGTCTCTGAATTACGTGGATTATGCCTTGATATGAGTATTGCTCGTATTAATTTTTAATTATCTTATATTGCAGATTTATGAGTATTGAATATGTTCAACTTCAACTTGCTTCACCGAGTGAAATTAAGCGTTGGTCACAACGTGTTTTGCCAACTGGTGAAGTAGTTGGAGAAATTAGTAAAGCGGACACAATTAATTACAGAACGTTCAAGCCTGAACGTGGTGGTTTATTTTGTGAACGTATTTTTGGTTCGACTTCAAATGGCGAATGTTCATGTGGTAAAACTAAACGTCGTAAATTAATCGCTCCTTTAAATTTTAATCGACTTACAGTCCAAAAAAATGATGAGTTTCAAACTGCACAATCATTAATTGAAGTTTGTCCGTCGTGTGGTGTGGAACCAACAAATGCCAAAGTGCGTCGTTACCGCATGGGGTGTATTTCATTAAAAAAACCGGTTGCCCACATGTGGTACTTCCGAAATAGTCCCAATGTATTAGCAACGCTTTTAAATATGCGTAGTCAAGACATTGATGAAATTATTCATTTTCAAACTTATACATCCGCTACCCTAGGTACACAGAATTATTGTTTACATGGGGGAGTGCAATGGTATGTAAATCATTGGGAACCGATGCATCCTTATTTTGCTGGTACTACTGATTTTAATTTTGATAAAGCTGCTCCTTGGAATATGAGCGGTTCTACGATGCCCTCGGAGCCCAAAACAATTGAAAATTGTGGTGCCGAAGCGTTACAAGTATTGTTAAGTCAACTTGATTTAGCATTTTTACAAAAAATGTTATCTCGTAAGTTACACAACGAAATTGAAAAACAAAAATTTGCTACAAAACGAATTTTACGGTAAATTAAACGACGATATAAATCATTTAAATCTGAAGTTGCAAAGCGCCCGCTTGACATTTGAATCATTGGACGTAAATCTGGTGGCAATACTGGGAAAATCGATAAAACCATCCATTCAGGACGTAATCCTTTACGCGCTAATGATCGTACATATTCTAAACGACGAGCATACTTTTTAACTTTAGTTGAAATACCATAATTTTTTTGATCATTTCGACTAAGTAATTTTGATTTTTTACGTCGCTTGTGCTGTTTACGTAATCGTTTTGTAGCAAATTTTTAACTCTTTTTGATGAAGAATTTTTACCAGATTTATTAATTCGTCATGATTTATGCTTATTACAGGAGGCTGCTGATTCTATTATTGACAACGGTCGATTAGAAAAACCGGCGCAACGACCAAACCGTAAAGCATTTAAATCATTAACGTCAATTATTGAAGGTAAACATGGACGTTTCCGTCAAAACTTATTAGGAAAACGTGTTGATTATTCCGGTCGTTCTGTAATTGTTGTAGGCCCAAAATTACGTTTACACCAATGTGGTTTACCGCGTGAAATGGCGTTAGAATTATTTCAACCATTTGTTATCCGTGCTTTATTAGAAGAATCTGGTGTAAAAAATATTCGTGCAGCGAAAAATTTATTACAACGTCGCCCGCAGATGGTTTGGGACATTTTAGATACTGTAGTTACAGGTCATCCTGTTTTATTAAACCGTGCTCCAACTCTTCACCGTTTAGGTATTCAAGCTTTTGAACCCATTTTATTATCAGGTCGTGCAATTCAATTACATCCTTTAGTATGTCCTGCATTCAATGCTGACTTTGATGGGGACCAAATGGCAGTTCACGTTCCATTAGGTTTAGAAGCTCAAGCTGAAGCTCGTTTACTAATGCTTGCAACTCACAACTGGTTATCACCAGCCACTGGTGAGCCAAGTATTCTTCCAAGTCAAGATATGATTCTTGGATTTTACTATTTAACTACTTTAAAACCTTCAGTAAGTAAGGTTCAAAAAGTAGAAGTGATCGAACCTGGAAGTAATCCTATTACGTTAATGCGTATTGCACAATCCAATGGAATTTTTACAAATTTTCAGAGTGTATTACATGCGTATGGTACGGGTGCCCTTGATTTACATGAAATGATTTGGCTTCGTTGGTCTTCATATATTCAAACGAATAATCCAAAACCAGTACAAATTACTGTAAAACCAAGTGGTCATATTACTACAATTTATGACACCTTTGTAATGGAATCAGGTTTAAATTTTCTCTCAAATGATCAAGTAGAGTTAACAAATTCGAAACAGTTATTTAATCAAAAAATGAGTTCAGGCTCAAATACTCGTTATTCAACACAAGCCGCATTAAGTGGATATAATTTTTATATTCGTACAACGCCGGGTCGTGTTATTTTTAATAATTTACTTTATGAAAACCTTTTTTTGTAACAGAACTGTCGACAAAGGTGAGATGAAACGTCTTATTAAATGGGTATTGTTAAACTATGGAACCGAAAAGACGACCCGTTTAATTGATCAATTAAAAACAATGGGATTTCATTATGCTACACATGCTGGACTTTCATTAGGAATTGATGATTTACGAATCCCACCAATTAAATCAACTTTTTTAAAAAATGCTGATCAAGATATTTATGAAAATGATTTACGTTTACAACGTGGTCAAATTACATCAGTACAACGTCTTGAAAAAGCTTTAGATATTTGGAATACCACAAATGATACATTAAAAACTGAAGTGATTAAATATTTCCGTGCTACGGATATTTTTAACCCAGTTTATATGATGGCATTTTCTGGTGCCCGAGGAAATATTTCCCAAGTACGTCAATTAGTCGGAATGCGTGGTTTAATGGCTGACCCACAAGGTCAAGTATTGGATTTTCCAATCCGTCGAAATTTCCGTGAAGGGTTAACTGTAACAGAATATATGATTTCTTGTTATGGAGCACGAAAAGGACTTGTAGATACTGCTTTACGTACTGCAAGTTCTGGATATTTAACTCGTCGTTTAGTGGATGTTGCGCAAAGTGTTATTATTCAACAAGTTGATTGTCATACCACTCAAGGTTTACAAATTATTCCGAATGCTAAACAAATGGATTCCCAGTTAATCGGGCGAGTACTTTTTGATAATGTTATTGATGTTGAAACTGGTCGAATTATTGGATATAAAAATCAAGATATTTCCCCAGCTTTAGCACTTAAATTAGTTAAACAACCGACATTAACGATTCGTTCCCCATTAACTTGTAAATTTCATGCTGTTTGTCAATTATGTTATGGGTGGAATTTAGCCCAACAAAAATTGGTTCAACTTGGTGAAGCTGTTGGAGTTTTAGCTGCACAATCTATTGGTGAACCAGGAACTCAATTAACAATGCGTACATTCCACACTGGTGGGGTATTTGCTGGAGAAGTTACTGAGAAAGTGTATTCACCTCACGCTGGAACAGTTTTTTATTCAGTAAATATGCGTGGTCGTAAAGTTCTTTCTAAATATGGTGAAATTGCATTTTTAAGTTTTGAACCAATTCAAATTAAAGTAAAAAATTTAAATCAAACTTCAATTTTAAATTTTCCTGCACTTAGTTTGCTTTATGTTGCGCCAGGACAAGTAATTGAAGCACATCAAAGTTTAGCTGAACTTTCACGTATTGAAGTTAAGCGTAAAATGATGCAATTTGATCAAGAAGCAGAAAATTTACGTAAAGAATTTACTGCCAACCAGTCTGGTCAAGTTTTTTTACCACAGCGTCATCGCTCATTAAGTACTAGCTCTGGCATTTCTCAAGTGTCTAATTATACTGAAATGTGGCTTTTAGGAGGTTTCATTTGTAATTCTCAGGAATTAATTCCTGGCGATAAAATGAATTTAATTCGTCAGCCTATCAGTTGGAAAAGTTTAAACACTCCGGGTAAAGTACAACCGAAAATCCTGGTTGATTCGTTAATGTCGGTTACTAATCGAACTAATAAAGATCTTTCCGATATGGATCGTTATTTTTTAACGAACTTTCAATTAACTGATAAAACGGACTTAGCTTCTGACACGTTAACGTTTATTCGTAATTATTACCTTGAGCTTAATAATTCAGTGAGTACTGCTATTGGTCAGAAAGCATGTTCGTTTACACCTGTAAATCTTTCGGTTTCTTTTAAATTCAAAGCGTTACAATTTGCATCTCAAAAACTTATTGGGATGCAAACGACTTCAACAAAAGGATACCGCAATAAAAATGTTAGTAAGTTTTCAGTTTACTCGAAATTAAAGCTATCTCGTTTAACAAAATATTCACACTTGCCTGCTGCTACTCCAACATTTCAAGATTCAGCCAAGAAATTGAATGTTTTAATGCCAATGAATCCTTTAATGACTGTATTTGCAAATAACTTTGCATTACAAAATGTTGTTCCTGTTAATAAACTTTCTATTGAAAATTTATATTCTTTTGCTAGTAATCTTAAAACTTCTGGCAATTTTCTACCATTATCAACAACTTCAAACATTCAAACGTTCAAACCTACGGTTACAAAAGGGATTGTAATGCCTTTTGGGATTAAACAAACAACAACTGATTTAAATCTCGAACTTAACAAAATGGAGAATAAGGCAGTAATGGCAATGTCCGGGGAAATCCGCGCTGTTAATTGTCTTCTTAATGATGAGCATCAAACTGCTTTTAAAGTAAATTCGTCGGAATTAACTGTTAAATTAGGTGATTATGCTCGAATTGAAGATCAATTAACTCTTACTGAAACCATTCCCTTATCAGGTCAAGTTAATTTCCTTAATTCAGAAAATACGGTTGTTCGTTCAGTTCAACCTTATTTATTAGTTCCCGGCTCGGAATTACAAGTTAGTCATGGTCGATTAGTACAAAAGCATACGGTTCTTGGAACTTTAATTTCAGCAGAATCCAAAGGTGGTGATATTGTTCAAGGTTTACCAAAAGTTGATGAATTACTTGAAGCTCGTGAACCACAACATAAACTTTTTACAAGTATGCATGCTAAACTTTCAACATTATTTTATCAATATGGTAAAATGTATGGTTTACGTGAAGGTTGTGAGTTAAGTTTTCAGAAAATTCGACAATTTTTGGTTCAAGAAGTTCAAGACGTTTACCAATCACAAGGTGTTTACATTGGGGATAAACACGTCGAAATTATTGTACGTCAAATGACTACACATGTAGTAGTTATTGATCCTGGAAAAACAGGTTTATTACCTGGTGATATTATTGATATTCGTCGAATTGAACAATTAGAACATGAAGGTTCTTTTGCTGGCGTTAAGTATCGTCCAATTTTATTAGGAATTACCCGTGCCGCATTAATGGCTGAAAGTTTTATTTCGGCTGCAAGTTTCCAAGAAACAAAACGTGTACTTGCTAAAGCTGCCCTTGAAGGTCAAATTGATTGGTTAACTGGTTTAAAAGAAAACGTTATTTTAGGCCGCTTAATTCCTGCAGGAACTGGTTTATATTAGAAATAATCTGTGCTATACTTCCTGATAGAAAGTGTGAATGTTTATACAATTTGAAAACGTTAAATTTAATTTATTATGTTAAAGTCAATGCTTGAAGCCGGTGTACACTTTGGACACCAATCTCGCCGTTGGAACCCAAAAATGGCACCTTACATCTATGAAGAAAAAAATGGAATTCATATTTTAGATGTCGTACAAACAATCGGTGAACTTGAAAAAGCTCGTGCTGCTTTTAAATCAGCAAAAAATGTAATTTTTGTTGGAACACGCCCACAAATTGCACCATTAATCGAAGAAGTAGCTAAAAAATCAGGTTCGCACTACGTAAATACACGTTGGGTAGGTGGTCTTTTAACAAACTGGTCAACAATGTCAATGTGTCTTGAACAATTAGCACGTTTAGATGTACGTTTAGCTGAAGCTGTACCAACTAAGGGGTTTACGAAAAAAGATATTCTTACATTATCTAAAGAACGTGAACGTCTTGAAAAGTTTTTTGGTGGACTTCGTTCATTAAAAGGTTTACCAGATTTAGTAGTTATTGTTGGTCAACCTCACGAACGTAATGCAGTATTAGAGTGTCAGAAATTAAACATTCCAACAATTACATTACTTGATTCGAACTGTGACCCAACTTCAGCAACTTATGGTATCCCAGCGAATGATGATTCATCACGTTCGGTAGCATTTATTCTTGAACAGCTTATTGCATAAGCTTTACTAGAATAAGATAAGGTTCTAGATCTAATTACGGTCTAGAACCCTATCTTAAATCAAAAATAATAAAAAAATCAAAAATTTGTTTCAAAATCAGATGGTTAGCCAAAGTTACAGAGGTTATGACTAATGGAACTTAGTATATTGCTCAATTTATTTTTAATCTTTTTAGGATACTTAAAGAAGAGTAAACTTATATTTCTTTTTTAGGGGGGGTCTATTTGAAAAATTTGTTTTTTCATTAGTTCTATTTTTCGAATAGAAAGAGGCAGACATCCTAAACCCATTTAGTTGGCTTGTATACTGTATTTCAGAAACATTCAATTTGAATGAGATTCATAAACACATCATGGAGAGTTTGATCCTGGCTCAGAAGGAACGCTGGCAGCGTGCATAACACATGCAAGTCGAACGGTAGTATATCTTCGGGTATATGAGAGTGGCGAACGGGTGAGTAACACGTAAGAATCTACCTTTGGGACGGGGATAACTTCTGGAAACGGATGCTAATACCCGATACGCTGTGGAGTGAAAGAATTTCGCCCAAAGATGATCTTGCGTCTGATTAGCTAGTTGGTAGGGTAATGGCTTACCAAGGCGACGATCAGTAGCTGGTCTGAGAGGATGGACAGCCACATTGGAACTGAGACACGGTCCAAACTCCTACGGGAGGCAGCAGTGGGGAATTTTCCGCAATGGACGAAAGTCTGACGGAGCGACGCTGCGTGAAGGATGACGGCCTGCGGGTTGTAAACTTCTTTTCTCGAAGAAGAATAAATGACGGTATTCGAGGAATAAGCATCGGCTAACTCTGTGCCAGCAGCCGCGGTAAGACAGAGGATGCAAGTGTTATTCGGATTGATTGGGCGTAAAGCGTCTGTAGGCGGTTTGGAAAGTCTTTTGTGAAATTCTTCAGCTCAACTGGGGGTCCGCAAAAGAAACTTCTAAGCTTGAGGGAAGTAGAGGTATAGGGAATTTCCGGTGGAGCGGTGAAATGCGTAGATATCGGAAGGAACACCAATATGGCGAAGGCACTGTACTGGGCTTTACCTGACGCTAAGAGACGAAAGCTAAAGGAGTGATTAGGATTAGATACCCTAGTAATTTTAGCCGTAAACGATGGAAACTCACTGCCGAGCCGGTATTCGGAGCGGTGGTCAAGCTAACGCGTGAAGTTTCCCGCCTGGGGACTACGCATGCAAATGTGAAACTCAAAGGAATTGACGGGGACCCGCACAAGCGGTGGAGTATGTGGTTTAATTCGATGCAACGCGAAAAACCTTACCAGGGTTTGAAATCATTCCAAAACCTTTTGAAAGAAAGGCCTCCTTCGGGATGGAATGACAGGTGGTGCATGGCTGTCGTCAGCTCGTGTTGTGAAATGTCAAGTTAAGTCTTGTAACGAGCGCAACCCATGTCATTTGTTGCTGTTTTCAGTGCTTAAATGAGACTGCCGCTCTACAGCGGAGGAAGGTGTGGATGATGTCAAGTCAGCATGCCCCTTATATCCTGGGCTACACACGTACTACAATGGTCGGGACAATGAGCTGCAAACCTGCAAAGGCTAGCCAATCTCAAAAACCCGATCTCAGTTCGGATTGTACTCTGCAACTCGAGTGCATGAAGGTGGAATCGCTAGTAATCGCTGGTCAGCATACAGCGGTGAATACGTTCCCGGGTCTTGTACACACTGCCCGTCACACCATGGAAGTCGACTCTTCCCTAAGTCGTTACTCGAACCCTTTTGGGACGAGGATGCCGAAGGCAGGGTTGGTGACTAGGGTGAAGTCGTAACAAGGTAGCCGTACTGGAAGGTGTGGCTGGAATACCTCCTTTTAATGAGATTTTGAACACTAATGTTCATAAAGACCAAGCCGGAAGCGGCGCGTAATTGCCGCTGGCTACGGGCTATTAGCTCAGGTGGTTAGAGCGCACCCCTGATAAGGGTGAGGTCTCAGGTTCAAGTCCTGAATAGCCCATGGCACGGGGGTATAGCTCAGTTGGTAGAGCGCTGCCTTTGCAAGGCAGACGTCAGCGGTTCGAGTCCGCTTACCTCCAGCCAAATGATTTATCTACTAGATGAATCTTGAATTGTGGAAATTTAATTTCAAAACAAAATCAATCAACAAAGAGTATATGGTGGAGATCTAGGGACCTAGAGCCGATGAAGGGCGTGATAACCGACGATATGCTCCGGGGAGCAGGACGTATGCTTTGATCCGGAGATTCCCGAATAGGGCAACCTTAAACATTCCTTCTTGAATTCATAGAGAAGAGAAAGACAACTCAGTGAACTGAAACATCTTAGTAGCTGAAGGAAAAGAAAGCAAAAGCGATTCCCAAAGTAGCGGCGAGCGAAATGGGAACAGTCTAAAAGAAACATTTATGTTTCTGGTTATAGGACCAAACACAAAGGTATAGAAAATCTTGAGAAACGAAGCAGCTGAAACCTGCGCCATAGATGGTGAAAGCCCAGTCGTTGAATCTTGACTCAATGCCGTTTGGCTCCCAAGTAGTATGGGGCACGTGAAATCCCGTATGAATTCGCGAGGACCACCTCGTAAGACTAAATACTCCTAGGTCACCGATAGCGAAAAGTACCGCGAGGGAAAGATGAAAAGAACCCCTTTGAGGGGAGTGAAATAGAACATGAAACCGTATACTTACAATTGGTAGGAGGATGAACACATCTGACTGCATGCCTGTTGAAGAATGATCTGGCGACTTACGGTAAGTGGCATGGTTAAGATTTTTCATCGAAGCCAAAGCGAAAGCATGTCTGAATAGGGCACTCGTCCCTTATCGTAGACCCGAACCCAGGTGATCTAACCATGACCAGAATGAAGCTTTGGTGATACGAAGTGGAGGTTCGAACCGACCGATGTTGAAAAATCGACGGATGAGTTGTGGTTAGGGGTGAAATGCCAATCGAACTTGGAGCTAGCTGGTTCTCCTCGAAATGCGTTGAGGCGCAGCGGTTAATTATGAACTTTTAGGGGGTAAAGCTACTGTTTCGGTGCGGGCTGCGAAAGCGGTACCAATCTGTTGCAAACTCGGAATACCTAAAATGACTTCAATTAGCCAGTGAGACTATGGGGGACAAGCTTCATAGTCAAAAGGGAAACAGCCCAGACCATCAGTTAAGGCTCCTAAATAAAAGCTAAGTGGTAAAGGAGGTGAAAATGCAGTGACAATCAGGAGGTTTGCCTAGAAGCAGCCACCCTTTAAAGAGTGCGTAATAGCTCACTGATCAAGCGTTTTTGCGCCGAAAATTTCCGGAACTAAGTTTTTTGCCGAAGCTATGGATATATTACTAACATAATATGTGGTAGAGGAGCGTTCCGCCCAGGGAGAAGCCAAGCGCGTAAGCCGCGGTGGACAGGGCGGAAGTGAGAATGTCAGATTGAGTAACGAAAACACTAGTGAGAATCTAGTGCCCCGAAAACGTAAGGGTTCCTCTGCAAGGCTCGTCCTCAGAGGGTCAGTCAGGACCTAAGGTGAGGCCGAAAGGCGTAATCGATGGAAAGAAGGCTTATATTCCTTCACTATTACTTTATTAGTCCTGAGGGACGAACAAATACATTGAAAGAGATCTTCCAGACTTGGCAGTTTGGACTAATGGGTTTCTTTACAAGGTATTTTTTCCAAGAAAAGCTCATTCGACTTTGATAAAGTAATACCTGTACCGTAAACCGACACAGGTACGTGGGTTGAATAAACTAAGGGGAGCGAGATAACTCTCTCTAAGGAACTCGGCAAATTGGCTCTGTACCTTCGGAAGAAAGAGTGCCCTGCATAAGGGCCGCAGTGAAGAGATCCAGGCGACTGTTTACCAAAAACACAGGTCTCCGCAAAGTCGTAAGACGATGTATGGGGGCTGACACCTGCCCAGTGCCAGAAGGTTAAAGAAGTTGGTTAGTCTTAGACAAAGCTGACGACTGAAGCCCTGGTGAACGGCGGCAGTAACTATAACTGTCCTAAGGTAGCGAAATTCCTTGTCGGGTAAGTTCCGACCCGCACGAAAGGTGTAACGATCTGGATACTGTCTCAGAGAGAGACTCGGTGAAATAAAAATATCTGTGAAGATGCGGATTACCTGTACGCGGACAGAAAGACCCTATGAAGCTTTACTGTAACCTGGAATTGCTCTCAAGCTTATCTTGCGCAGCTTAGGTGGGAGACGTTGAAGTCCTTTCTCCGGAAAGGATGGAGTCATCAGTGAGATACCACTCTTGGTAAGCTAGAGCGCTCATTTCTAACCGTTATCCGGTAGAAAGACAGTTTCAGGCGGGCAGTTTGACTGGGGCAGTCACCTCCCAAAAGGTAATGGAGGTGTACAAAGGTTCTCTCAGGCTGGACGGAAATCAGCCATAGAGTGTAAAAGCATAAGAGAGCTTGACTGCGAGACTGACATGTCAAGCAGAGACGAAAGTCGGTTTTAGTGATCCGACGGTGCTGAGTGGAAAGGCCGTCGCTCAACGGATAAAAGTTACTCTAGGGATAACAGGCTAATCTCCCCCAAGAGTTCACATCGACGGGGAGGTTTGGCACCTCGATGTCGGCTTATCGCATCCTGGAGCGGAAGTACGTTCCAAGGGTTGGGCTGTTCGCCCATAGAAAGCGGTACATGAGCTGGGTTCAGAACGTCGTGAGACAGTTTGGTCCATATCCCGTATAGGCGTTTAGAGCATTGAGAGGATCTCCCCTTTGTACGAGAGGACCAGGTGGGGACAAACCGCTAGTGTACCAGTTATTCCGCCAGGGGTAAACGCTGGGTAGCTATGTTTGGAGTAAATAACTGCTGAAAGCATATAAGTAGGAAGTTCACCTTAAGATGAGTGCTCTTTTGTCAATGTCTATTTCGACATAAAAGACAAGGAAGGTCACGGTAAGACTAACCGTTTGATAGGCGTGATGTAGACGTCCAGTAATGGATTTTGAAGCTGACACGTCCTAATAGACCGAGGGATTTGATTTTATTTATTATTTTTTTTATTCTTGGTGTCTTCGTCAAAGTCGAGACACAGCATCCCATTCCGAACTGCGTGGTGAAAGGCTTCTGAGATAACGATAGGACAAGGGCCACTTTCTCTGAAAACATATCGATGCCAAGACTTATTATTTATTAACTATACTTCTAAAGGGGGTTGCTAATACTAGCAACCCCCTTTTTTTGTTTCCTTTTTTTTAATATAAAACAAAATTCACAACTATTTGAACTACATTCAATCTGAGTAAAGGCTTCTAAAATCAAAAAATATCACTGTATAAGAAGTCTAATTAGCTTATTAAAAGCTTACATAGTTAATTTATTATATTGTTTTAAATTCTGATGTTTGAGCCATTTAAAGTATTGTTTACGTAAATATCCACTAAAATTCTTATATTTTCCCAAAAGACATTCATTTAATATACTTTTAATTACATTAACAAATTATTTATCAAGTTTATCTAATAATTGAAGGGCTTCTTTTACTTTAGTTTGTACATCTGGAAAAGACTTTAAATATGGAAGAATTCCTTCAAAAATATAACGTAAACGAACTCGGCGGTTTAATTTTGTTTTATATAAAACATTACCAGCAGTTGTTTTTCGTTTTTGTGGGAAATATGATTTACATAATAAAATACTTGTATATTCAATTACATCTTTTTCTGTTGTTTCAAATACAATGCTCGGATACGGGATAACTGGTCGCTTATCAATGTAAATGTGTCCTTCACTTAAAAAATACCCAGCAAGCCATGCAAACTCCATTTCGGTACAATCACGATGAAGGAGTACAGGTTTATTTTGCTCAAGAGGAATAACTTGGTTTGAAAGTGGTTGTGTTACGAGAATTTTCGGATTACTAATATTGAATAATAAGCGTTCCGTAAGTTTTGTACGACGGTTACTTAAGAATGGGTAAATTCCAGTAAGAATATAATATAAATCAAAACGGCGGGTTAAAAAAGTACGATATACTGGCTTAAATTGGGGGTTTTTAATAGATTCATAAATTGTAATCTTTGTTTGAAGTTGGTTTGCAACGTATTCAACAATTGTTAAATCTGTTAACTGAATTCCTAACGCTGTTTTTGTAAAACTAGAATCTCCAGTAAAGACCCCTCCTAAAAAAGCAAATTCTAATTCTGAAAGTTTTTTACAAACATTACGTTTATTTTTTTGTGGCATATATTATAGCCCTCCGTGGTGTTTAGTCTTAATGAATAATATTGACTTTCTGTATTTTTGATTTTGGATTATGAAAAGTGCCCCCGAAGGGGCACCGAAGTGTTTAAGTTTACGTGAGTAAACTTAAAGAACTTAACTATGCGTTGATTGAAGGAGCTTCAACTGATGCAAGGTCAAGTGGGAAGTTGTGAGCGTTACGCTCGTGCATTACTTCCATACCGAGGTTAGCACGGTTAACGATATCAGCCCATGTGTTAATTACACGTCCGTTAGAATCTACTACAGACTGGTTGAAGTTGAAACCGTTAAGGTTGAAAGCCATAGTAGAAATACCAAGAGCTGTGAACCAGATTCCCATTACAGGCCAGATTGCGAGGAAGAAGTGGAGTGAACGTGAGTTGTTGAATGAAGCGTATTGGAAGATAAGACGTCCGAAGTAACCGTGTGCAGCTACGATGTTGTAAGTCTCTTCTTCTTGTCCGAACTTGTATCCAGCGTTTGCAGACTCGTTCTCAGTAGTCTCACGGATGAGAGATGAAGTTACGAGTGAACCGTGCATAGCAGAGAAAAGTGAACCACCGAATACACCAGCAACACCAAGCATGTGGAATGGGTGCATGAGGATGTTGTGCTCAGCCTGGAATACGATCATGAAGTTGAAAGTACCAGAAATTCCGAGTGGCATTCCATCAGAGAAAGAACCTTGTCCGATTGGGTAGATAATGAAAACAGCAGTTGCTGCTGCTACAGGAGCTGAGTAAGCTACTGCGATCCAAGGACGCATTCCTAAACGGAATGAAAGCTCCCACTCACGACCCATGTATGAACAAATTCCGATGAAGAAGTGACATACGATAAGCTGGTAAGGACCACCGTTGTAAAGCCACTCATCAAGTGAAGCTGCTTCCCAAATTGGGTAGAAGTGAAGTCCGATAGCGTTAGATGTAGGGATTACAGCACCAGAGATGATGTTGTTTCCGTACATAAGTGATCCAGATACTGGCTCACGAATACCATCGATATCCACTGGAGGAGCAGCGATGAAAGCTACGATGAATACTGAAGTTGCTGTTAATAAAGTAGGGATCATTAATACACCGAACCATCCGATGTATAAACGGTTCTCAGTTGAAGTAATCCAAGAACAAAAACGTCCCCATACTGTCGCGTTTGCGCGGCGCTCTAAAGTTGCAGTCATAATAAAGAAGAATAAAAATTTTAAAGAGTTACAAAATCTAAGCTTCTTCAAAAAAAGAAAACATATAAGATCTGTTATAACACAGTATAACACACGAACCAAACCATTACAGAATAATAAAAAAAAATTAGATTATATTTAGTTATTTTGGGAAAGTCAAAAACTTTCCCAAAAAAGAAAGGTATTCTATTTTTAAAAGTTGGAGAATACCCAATTTTTTGATTTTTTCTTACGAAACAAATGAGTTTAATGCACCAACAACAAAAACTAAAAGAATCCAAAGTGCTGAACCAGAGAACACGAGACCTTTTGAAGATGCCCATCCCTCAGGTGATGCAAGAAGTACAGGTACACCAATTACGAGAGCTAATGAAAGTCCAATAAAAGCAAGAAGTGTAAGTTGAAAGATAAAAAGCATAGGATTAGATTCCTTAAAAAATGATTTTCAGCTCAAAGTTTTAAGTCTTAATACATTTAAGTCTTAAACTAGTATTTAGTTCTGATTAATATATGGTTTTTTTAAATAGTAAAAATAAAAAAATTATTTTTAATAGTTATAGTATTGTACTAGGATGATAACCAAAAAGACAAATCCTCGAGCTACTTCTATGATAACATTTTCATTGAAATCTGCCCAGAAATTAGACTAATATTTATAAAAAAAATAAAAAACTTGTTACTTAAATAAATTACAGTTTAAATTTCATTTAGAATCGATTACAATACATTTATACTAATACGGCTCGGTAGCTTAGTGGTAGAGCAGGGGACTCATAATCCCAAGGTCACAGGTTCAATCCCCGTTCGAGCCAATTTTTTGAAAAAGTTCTTTTTTTTTAATACAGCAAAATTCCGTTAACTTACAAAATAATAAAGTAAATAAACTACAAAGTATGTGTGGATTTTATATTATAAGAGTACAAATTCTTTGGCTCATTCTTCTGGAATATTCTAAAGTTTTTTAGTTATTTTTAATCCATTGTAATGGACCTTCAGTTTTTATGATTGACTTCATTCAGCGCGTCGTTGTAACTCAAAAATCAACAATGCTTCTTGAGTCTGAACGTTATACGTTCGATGTGGACGTACATCTTAACAAAACAGACATTAAAACGCTTATTGAGGACCTCTATGGGGTTCATGTTATTTCCGTAAATACTCATCGTCTTCCACGTCGTAAAACACGATTTGGCGGAATGAAAACACGTACAAAGCGTGCAATTATCCGTTTAAAGGCTGGCGATACTTTACCTATCTTTGACTAATATGGCTCTTCGTTTTTATAAAGCATATACTCCGGGAACACGTAACCGTTCTGTATCAGACTGTACAGGATTAACAAAGACTCGTCCCGAAAAGTCTTTAACTCGTTTAGTTCACCGTGCAAACGGTCGTAATAACCGTGGAGTAATTACATGCCGTCACCGTGGTGGTGGGCACAAACGTTTATACCGTCAAATTGATTTCCGTCGTAACAAATACGAAATGGCGGCAACCGTGCAGACAATTGAATATGATCCAAACCGTAACGCACGTATTGCGCTTGTAGAGTATGAAGATGGAGAAAAGCGCTACATCTTACATCCAAATGGATTACAAATCGGTGATTCCATTATTGCAAGTGAAAATGCTGCAAACGCAGTTGGAAATGCATTACCGTTAAGTGCTATGCCTTTAGGGGTACAAGTACATAATATTGAAATGCACCCGAAAAAAGGTGGACAACTTGTTCGTTCTGCTGGTGCAGTAGCGCAACTTGTAGCAAAAGAAGGAGAATTCGTAACTTTACGTCTTCCATCTGGAGAAGTTCGTCTTATTTCAAAAATGTGTTGGGCTACTATTGGACAAGTAGGAAACATGGATGCTATGAACCTTTCACTTGGAAAGGCTGGTCGTTCACGTTGGCTTGGTCGTCGTCCAACAGTTCGTGGTAGTGTAATGAACGCTGTAGATCACCCACACGGTGGAGGGGAAGGTCGTTGTCCTATCGGACACGCACAACCTCGTACTCCATGGGGTAAACCAGCTCTTGGTGTTAAAACTCGTACACGTAAGAAGTACAGTGATAACCTCATTCTTCGCCGCCGAAAAGTTTCATAAATTTTTTTATACCGTATGGCTCGTTCTCTCAAAAAAGGACCTTTTGTTGCACATAAGCTTATGAAAAAGATTGAGCTTCTTCATGCAAAAGGTGAAAAAACAGTAATTCAGACTTGGTCACGAAGTTCTACAATCACACCAATTATGATTGGACATACAATCGCAGTTCATAATGGACGCGAGCATATTCCAGTTTTTGTAACCGATCAAATGGTTGGTCACAAACTTGGTGAATTTAGTCCTACTCGTACATTCCGTGGGCACGTAAAGACTGATAAAAAGTCTAAGCGTTAATTTATTTCACCACATCGCATTTCCTAAATAGAAAAATATTATGGGTCAAAAAGTTCATCCGATTGGATTTCGAATTGGTGTAACACAAACTCACCGTTCACAATGGTTTGCTAAACCAAAAGATTATGCAAAACTCGTTGAAGAAGATCTCGTAATTCGTCAATTTGTTGAAAGTCGACTTCCTGAAGCAGGAATTTCGCGTGTAAACATTTCACGTCAAGTAGATCGTATTGAAATCGAGTTTTTCACTGCACGTCCGCGTGCACTTGTAGGAGCAAAGGGGGAAACTTTAACTCAACTTCGTGATGAGATTAAAGCAAAAC
>JACLAB010001781.1_pt1 | contig 34429 bp, 42 predicted proteins | sample 8027921 | NCBI WGS metagenome assembly JACLAB01 (sample SAMN15725117, study PRJNA655200) | protist metagenome | isolation source: fluorescence activated cell sorting (FACS) single amplified genomes of... | place: USA: West Boothbay Harbor, Gulf of Maine | collected 2000-07-19 | reverse complement strand
GTGGCGCACACACTTCTACTCAATGCAGACGCTCAACCAGTATCATATCTACCCCTATCGGCCATACAATGGAAAGAAGCCATTACATATCTATGGCTAGATAAAGTTACAGTATTAGAATGGTACGATGATTGGATGGTACGTAGTGAGAGTTGGGAAACAAAAGTACCTGCGGTTATTATGTTAAAGGATATGCAACGACGACGGCTTCGGCCTCGCTTTTCTAAAATACACTTGTACGTTCGAGACTTATATACCTGCCAATACTGTAACACACCCTATACCAAACATAACCTAACATTAGATCACGTAATACCTATATCAAAGGGTGGAAAGACTTCGTGGACAAATATTGTTGCGGCATGTGGACCATGCAATTCACGCAAAGGTAACAAAACGCATATGAAGCCTATTAAAACTCCATATGCGCCTGATTATTATGAACTTGTAAATAAACGTAAACAACTTGACATGCAAATTGCTCACCCTAGTTGGGAAGCGTATCTAACCTAGCCAAGCAACACGTTTGCCTTCGCTAACTCGTCTTGCATGTTCTTCTTCACTACCAGGATATCTCCATCCCCAAATTGCGACTAAAACCATAAAGCCGCCTGTCCACATCATTGCTTTAACATTTCCTGTTGTGAACCACATGACTACTAAACTAGAACACATAGTTGCCAACATAAAATATTTAAACTTAGTTGGGAATACTCTTTTCTCAGCCCATCCACGTAGGAATGGTCCAAATAATTTGTGATTCATAATATAATTATGCATACGTTGACTTGACTTTGCAAAACAGTATGCCGCGCCTACAGCGGGCGTACTCCATGGCAATCCTGGGAGATAAACTCCAATAAATGCCACGACAAGTAATATACATCCTAAACTAAACCACAATGCTTTTTTAATATTCATCGAATACCTTTCTTAATGCACTAACTAACTCACTCATCATAGCATCTGTATGAAAAGGTGTTGGTGCAAATCTTAAACGTTCTGTACCTTCTGCAACCGTTGGGTAATTAATAGGTTGCACGTAGATGCCGTACTCATTTAGTAAGGCATCGCTAATTGCCTTACACCTAAAAGGATCTCTTACCATAACAGGTAAAATATGAGTACATGATTCCTCATGTAGCTCAAACCCTGCTCTTTCTAACTTCTTACGAAGTTTTCTAGCGGCAAGTTGATGTTGTTCTCTTATTTCGTTATGATCCTTTAGATACTTAATACTAGCAAGAGCACCAGCGCAAGTAACTGGGCTCATACTAGTTGTAAAAATAAAGCCGGAAGCCACAGAGCGGACAGCGTCTATGACAACCGCATCCCCTGCTATATATCCACCCTGGGTTCCAAAGGCTTTGCCTAACGTTCCATTGACTATGTCAATCCGACCTTCCCCTAGTTTTTCACATACTCCTGCACCTGTACTTCCGTACAAGCCAACAGCGTGAACTTCATCTATATAAGTCATCGCATCGTAACGTTCGGCCAAGTCGCAAATCTCCTGAATAGGACCGACATCACCATCCATGCTATACACGGATTCAAAGACTACACATGGCGTCCCGCCATTTGTGGCTACTTCGGCTAATTTATTCTCAAGATCTTCCATATCATTGTGCTTAAAAATAACCTTGTCAGCACCACTGTGTCTTATCCCCTGGATTATAGAGGCATGATTGTTTGAATCACTAACAAACACAATGTTGGGAATGATTGATTTTAGAGAGATGAGTGTCCACTCATTTGCGACATACGCTGAACTGTATAAAAGAGCACCTTCCTTGCTATGCAAAGAAGCTATCTCATGTTCAAGCGCCACATGGTAATGCGAAGTTCCTCCAATGTTGCGAGTTCCTCCACTACCTGCTCCTGTTTGATCCAATGCAGTATGCATTGCATCTATGACAACTTTATTCTGACCCATACCCAAATAGTCATTGCTACACCAATTAACAATCTCTTTGATTGCATACTTGCCGTACCATATCGCTTTAGGAAACTTTCCGCGCTCGCGTAATATATCATTAAAGACGCGGTACTTGCCTTCCTGTTTCATTTGCTCAAGGACTATTTGAAATGGTTCTTTGTTTATCATATGCGTATTTAACTAAATATGTTATACACACAATGCAAACAGGACTTTTAAACCATGGCAGTTAGATTTCAATTAAGACGAGACACAGCAAACAACTGGGCATCAGTAAATCCAGTACTGGCGTTGGGCGAACCGGGCGTCGAAACAGATACACTTAAAGTTAAAGTAGGTGACGGGTCTAATGCTTGGAACAGTCTTGGATACACAATTACAACACAATTTGCTGATCTAAACGGTAAGCCTACTACAATAGCAGGATACGGTATTACAGATAACTTTGTTGCACTGACCAGCTTTAGCGTAGGAGCAGAAGGAACTGCTTCAGGTGATGGTGCTATTGCATACGATAACACTAACGGACAATTTACATATACGCCACCAGATACTAGCACGTTTTTAACAAGCGTTCCAGCACAATCATTTGCTAGTCTAACAGGCAAACCAACTACACTAACAGGCTATGGCATTACAGATGCTGTGGCAAGTTCTGCTATATCAACATTTGGTGGAACTTTAGTTGATGATGCTGATGCAAGTGCCGCTAGAACAACACTAGGGTTAGGCACAGCCGCAACAACAGCCGCAACAGCCTATGCAACAGCGGCACAAGGTACTACCGCAGATTCTGCAATACAACCAAACACAAGTCCAACACTTACTAATGCAACACTAACAGGGTATCTAGCAGGTCCAGCTACATTTACTATTGACCCTGCGGCTGTTGGAGACAATACAGGTAAAGTTGTAATTGCAGGTGACTTACAAGTAGACGGCGTACAAACAACAATTAATTCAACTACAGTTTCTATTGACGATCTTAACTTTAGTATAGCAACAGATGCGGTAGACTCAGCCGCGGCCAATGGCGCAGGTATTTCAATAGGTGGCGCAGGTGCTACACTAGTTTACACACATGCAACAACCAGTTGGGACCTTAACAAACAAGTTAATATTAGCGAAAACTTATCTGTAGGTGCTACTCCAAAAGCAATGCAATCCGGCTTTGATAATATTCAAGTAGGTGGAAACCTTACTCTTAATGTAGACAGCACAGGCGCAGGCGCAGGTGTTTATATGGGTAACAATGTTTATAGAGATGTTGCAGATAGTCGTTGGGAATATATCTATACAGACGAAGCATCACAGTATGTACAGGCTAACGGCGAACATTTATTTAGAATAGCGTCAAGTGGAACAGCAAATGATCCTATTACTTGGACAACTCCGCTTAAGGTAGCTTCGAACGGCCATATTGGTATTACTAACTCAGTTGCACCAGTTGGTAACTTACATGTTGAAGACGCAAGCGGTTCACAGATATGGTTAGGTCGTACAACTAACTCAGGTCAAACAACAGCTAGTCTAGGTAAAATAACATTTGGTGATACTGTTACTGATAGTCTCTTAGCAGAGATTGAAGCAAGTTTAGATGGAAGTGCTTCAAACGCAAGATTAACTTTCTCTACGCAAACAACAGGCAGTCAATCAACTGCACGTATGACCATTCTTCAATCAGGCAATGTTGGTATTAATTCAACTGATCCTGGAGAAGCATTAGAAGTAGATGGCGTTATACAGATAAAAAGAACTGGCGATCATCCAGCTATAAGATTTGTGGAAGATAGTACTACTAGAGCTTATATGGGTTCAGGCGACTGGGCTCTTAATAACTTAAACGATGACGACTTTGGTATTTCAAGTTCTGCAACAGGTGATCTAGTTTTAGGAACAAACGCTGGCTCTGAAGCAATGAGAATACAAACTACATCTGGTAATGTTGGTATTAACACAGACAATCCTCAAAATACCCTTCATGTACAGGGCAGTTTAACACTTGAAGGTAGTTCGGGTACAGATAATGCTTGGACTTATTATAAAAACTCAGATCAAACCTATTTGTTAGGTATAAGAGGCAGTAGTAGTGATGCATTATCATTCTACGATTTAACAACCGATGCTGAACGCATGAGAATAGATACAGGCGGAACAATTGGTGTAAACTCAATACCAGAATCTACATGGAGTACTGTATTTGATGGAAGAATAAGATTAGGAGCCACAGGATTTGTTGGAACAACATCTGCTTCTACTCAGTTAGGCAATAACTGGTATTATGACGGATCAGCATACAAACGTATATCTAGTGATTTAGCACTTAGATACTATCAAAATAACGGAGAGCATGTGTGGGAAACAGCAGTGACTGGTGCCGCTGATTCAACAATAACATGGGCAACAAAACTGTTACTAGGGGCTGACGGTAATTTAGAACTAGGATATAACGGCGCCGCACGTCAGCAAGCAGACAGTCAAGCATTTAGTATTATTACACCTGCCAGTGGCGGTGGTCAAGGTATTGCTCTTAAAAGATTAGACAGCAACAGTGATCAGCAATTAGGTGAAATAAGTTTCTCTAACAACACACAAGATGGGTTGGGTGGAATGAGAATGAAAACATCCGGCGCTGTTAATACTACTGAACTGAACTTTGATATAGCATCAGGCGGAGCAATAAGTACTCCATTAAAATTAGATAATGGAGGAGTCACAGTTACTGGAAATCATACGCAAAATGGTGCTAGAGTACAAATGCAATCATTTGACTTATTTGGATCTGCGACTTCCGAACGACGTGTAAGAGTTACGCTCGGCAATTATGAATCTTGTTATGTGCGAATAATGGCCCAGCGTACTAATGGAGGCGATGCTATAGCTTATTGGGAAGGTATTATTAACAATAATAACAATGCAAACTTTGTAACTGAATTGCACAGCAAAAGTGCAAACCCTACCTTTACGTTTGATTATACCACTACATCTATTTTTCAGTGGACATTTAATGCCAGCGTATCGCCAGGGGACGGAGTAATTTATGTGCAAGAGATTAGAGGCGGAGCATCGATCAGTCTGATAGCAACATAAGATTAACCCCTACTAACTTTTGGAACGTTGACAGGTAAACCATGAATCTCTGTTCTCGATTTCGTTAGCAGGGGTTGCTATTTACTATACATTTATGTAAGGACTATGTCCCTTTATTATCTCATTTTAATATTACTTTGAAGGCTTGCCGTTTACAAAATCGTAAAACTTTTCAGCCGCTTCTAGCACAGCTTCTGTTCCAGGAACCTCTGGCATTGCAACTGTAGTTACAACTTCATTAGTTTCAGGATCACGTTTTACACTCTGTTCCCATCCATTAAATTTGGCATGGTAGTCGTTCCAGATATTACCTTGTGCCATTTCTAACACTTTGGTTCTAATTTCGTAACCGTTTTTATTTGTTGTGATCTTTGGCATTGCGGCCTTAAACATTTCTGCAACTTCTTGAGTTTGTTTAAAGATAGCTTCGCCGTATTTTGTGTCTACTGACATATTATTCTCCTTGTGTGTATGTGTGTAGTGTTACTAATGTAACACAATTATTTATCATTTGTCAATACCTAATATGCATTTTTGGCACTTTAAACCATCTATACGTATTTAACTTGTGGTTCATATACTCTTAAATAGAAGACTGAGTAATGTAACTCAGTTATTTGAAAGGAGATCCACATGGAAATCTTAAATAAAGTAAAGGGCTGGGCAGGAGCTATAACTGAAGTAGGTATATCACTTATTTCATTAGCAATCGTTCTTGAAATCCTTTTCAACGGACAGAACATTCCGTTCTGGCCAAACATCAGCGTAGTAGACAACATCACTGGAATGATAACAGCGTTATCTGCACAGGGCTTAGTTGGTCTAGTTGCTGTTTGGGTGTTATATTCAATTTACAATCGCAAGTAGTATCGTATAACACTTAACGAGTGACAGAGCCGTCTTGGCGGACAGCTCTGTCATTTTTCTTAAACTTCTTAGATTGCTTCATTCCCATATAATAGTTAGAAGGTTCATAGTTCCAACGCTTGCCGTGATGTCCACGAAGGTCAGCATAAAACATTCTAAGTTTGACTATTGATCTTACTAATAATGTGTTGTGTACTTTCACCCGTTTAACCAATCCGCTTCTTCATCTGTATAAGGCCACATATCAGTGTGTCTTGTACATTTTCTTTTTGAATTCAGATATCTCGTTTGCTTTTTCAAACATACCTAGATGTCTAAGTTCTCTAATACTCATGCAGTAACTTCTGTATTCCATTGCTTTTAAAAATCTCTTAAACATGATCTTTATCCAACATTAATGCTCTTGCTTCATCATGAAAGCCTTGACGTGATAGTTCTGATGCGGCTCTTGCTCTGCCTGCTGACTCACCTAGTGCAATCATTGTTACCAAAAATACACCTAATGCTTTTGAAATTACCTTACAAATTTTACATGTGTAAGTCCATGTTGTGTTAGTCATTGTTGCTACAGTCATTATACCCATCCTTTTAAGTTTTTATTTGTTACTACGTTCATTCTTCTATCATTAAATGTTCCTAGTGAAATAGATGTAATGTCTGATCTCCCAATTCCCAAGTCTTTTAGTTCATGATCTGATAATTGTTGCAGTGACTTAAAAGTAATTCTAGCCATTGCTTTATCTTTTCTTTTTTGATTTATTTCTCTAACTAAATCCATCAAGCCGGCAATAGCGTCTTGAATCAAATTTGATACTGTCATTATTGCTTGTGTCATTAGTTGTATACCCCCATCTTAGGACCACGACCATCGTGGTTCATCATATAGTGGTAGGCAAATTGCCAGTCGTCTTTGTACTCTGTTTTAGCGTAAGTGAGCATCTCTTTTTCGAACTTCCTAGTTGGAAGTGGGTTTCCAAGTAAACTCACAAGGCCATCGAATAACTTTACAGTCATTTTTTTCTCCTAGTTAAGTTTTGGATGCTTGAGGAAAGCAATACCCCGGAACTTCCCCGGCGGTGCAAGTACCTTTGGTACTCGTCAATTGCGTTTTTAGGAGTGCTTTGTTACTCCCACTGTCTTTCCAGTGTGTATATGTGTGTCAAATAGTACAGTACTACTGCCCTATTCCCTTTTATTTATTATATTAACACTTAATATAACACCGGTTTGAGCTGAAATCAACGGTTATTTTGGTAAAGGCTGTCATGCGTTTTTTGCATGGGTTATGGAAGATAGATATATGTGATATCAAATACGTGATATGGTGAGCCTACTAGGTCAACAAGGAACTTGCTCCAGCCTACATAGTCGTCTTCGTCAACACCTCTAGCGGCTCTTGCTAGTGTTAGTTTAGGATAGTGTCCTTGATCGATAAGTTGCCAATGCTTGTTGTCTAGTTCTTTTTTAATTTTATAGTAAGGAATGTCTGTGATCATTAACGAAGGTTTGATAGTGTTCATAGTGCCTATGTTTATAATAAGTTTACTACGATCACCTTCCCAAAGTTTCCAAACATACTCTAACATCTTAGCCTGTGCTGGAGGCCAAGCAAGGTTAACAAACACATCACACTTTTTGATTGCCTGTGCGGCTTTGAGTTGTCCTATCTCTGTTGTGAGATCAAACCCTAGTGTTCGGCTTATACCAACTACTTCGTGTCCTGCTTGTTCAAATGCTTCAGCAAGAGGAGTACCAATTTCGCCAGTATGCCCTGTAATTGCAACTTTCATAAACATACTTACCATAATAACGCTTGCTATAAGTATATAGTGAGTGTATAATGCTTGTAATTCATAGCGGAGATAAGGTTTAATGATTGGAATAATAGGATACGGCTTTGTAGGACATGCCGTAGCAAATGGCTTTTCTAAAACTGATCACGTAATATGTGATCCTAAACTTAACACAGTAACAATACAAGATGTATGCGATCTAAACCCAGAAGCTATATTTGTATGTTTGCCAACGCCTGAAACTGATCCTAACTACGATATATTAAAGACAGCATTACAAACAATTAAAGATACAGACTATGACGGCATTGTAGTAGTTAAGAGTACGATACTGCCACATCACTTAGATGGGTTTGATGTAGTATTGAACCCAGAGTTTTTATCTCGTGCAACAGCAGACCATGATTTTGTCAATCCACCGTTTGTATTGTTTGGTGGAGAGCCTAACAAATGCATACGACTAGAGGAAATATATTCAAGGTGCAGTACTGTTGATCTAAAATCTGTTAAATACACTAGTATAAAGACAGCTTCATTAGCAAAGTATACTTTTAATTCTTTCTATGCTACTAAGTTAACATACATGAATGCACTGTATGATGTAGCAAATGAAATGCAAGTAGACTTTGATGAGCTAAAGAGTGTTTTAAATATGTGGCCTTGGATGATGGGTGTAAGTCACTTAGACGTTCCAGGACACGAAGGCAGAGGATTTAGCGGACCATGTTTGCCTAAGGATACTACAGCCTTAGCAAAAGAATTTGATGTAGCTCTACTTCATACTGTTTTAGAGTTAAATACATTATATAGAAACAACGAGGAAAACAATGGCAGTAATTGATCTAAACGTAACAAGTACTTGTAACTTAGGTTGCACGTATTGTTCAGAAGGCTTTGAGTGTGGCCTTTCAACAATATTTGAAGAAAACACATATGTAACAATCGACAACATACAAGAGTTAATGGACAAGATCAAAGACCCAAAGAAAGAGATTTACTTCTGGGGTGGCGAGCCGTTTATTAATTGGCAGTTTTGTAAAGAGGTTATGGAGAAGTACAAGCACGATGAAAACTACAGTTTCTTCTTTTACACAAACGGTATGTATCTTAAAAAGTATTTGAAAGAGCTAGTAGAGTTTAACGAAGTACTAGGTCAAAGACGTTTGAGCTTGCAAGTATCCTATGATGGTAAAGCAGTAAATGATATTACTCGTCCTGACAAAGCAGGTAACCCAAGTAGTGAAATGGTTAAAGCAAATTACCTAGCGGCAAAGAACGCAGGACTAAACATGAAAATGAAAAGTGTTCTTACAGCAGAGCACTTCCATCTTATATTTGAAGCATTTCTCGATGTTATTCAATTAGATAAAAATTACTTTCCAACACCAGACTTATACTCAAGACTTACTGAAGAAGAGTTTATGCCTAAACTAGATGCACTACAAGTTGGACTAGGCAAAATTGCAAAGTACATTTACAAAAACGATTTACCAGCAGAAACATTTGGTTGGTTTACACAGAGTAGAGCATTATGTGCATCGGGTATTAATTATATCTCCGTTGACTTGAACGGTGACATGTCACCATGTCATGGTTGTATGTACAAAGACTCACATGATCATATCATAGGTAACATTCATGAAGTGGAAGATATTGATGCATTGATTGCAGAGAAGAGTGCGGAATATAAAGATGCATTAAAGAATCAACCACTAGATTGTTTAAACTGTGATGCAATGTTCTGTATGAAATGTAACTCAGCAACGTATGAAAAGTCAGAGAAAGATACGTATTGGGAAAAATGGAGCGATCATACTGCTAACTGGCAGACATGTAAAGTGTTCAAGACAAATGAAATTGTACACCACGCACTAAGAGTTGCAAAGAATTCTTATGTTGCTCCTACAATGGAAGATAAATTTAAAGCGGAGAGTTGTACAGCATAATGTTTACACTAGAAGTATCAGTAACTGAGAAATGTAATTTAGGTTGTCCGTATTGCTATGTAGCAAACAGACCAACTTGGATGGAGCCAGAAGTATTTGATAAAGGTATCAAATACTTGTATACACTAATGGAACGCTCAGGTGATAAAGATTATCACGTAAGTTTCTTTGGTGGCGAGCCATTATTAAACTGGGATTTAATAACTCACGCAGTACCTAAGCTAAGAGCAGATCCAAAGTGTGCAGGCATCAATATTATTACTAACCTAACAATGATTGATGATGAGAAAGCAGACTATCTAAAAGCAAATGGCGTAGGTGTTAGTTGGAGTTTCGACGGTATGGGATCAAACGAAAGTCGTCCACTGTTACCGTTGCTTGAAAACACCAATCCAGAAACAGGCGAAATCTTTAATGGTATTCTTGAAATGTACAACTACAAGAAAGAAACTATTACTAAACTTACAAACGGTTGTAAGGTTATGATATGGCCAGGTAACACAGCGGACATGACTAAGAACTTTGAGTTCTTATTAGATTGGGGTATTGAACATCCTGACTTTAGTATTGTACGTGATGATGTATGGGATAAAGACTCCTTAGTTGAGTTCCATAGAGAATGTGGTAGACTTGCTGATGCATGGATTTCTAAAATTAAACAAGGCATTCCTTGTTCAGTTGGCTTTTTAAGACTTGCTATACTTGACATACTGTTTGGCTTAGTTAAAGGTAAAAGACCATTTGGTTGTTTTGCTGGAGCCAACGGCGGAGTACTAATGAGCTCAGGTGAGTTTTATCCTTGTGCTAGATTTGCAAGTAAAAAGATCATGCTTATGGATGAAGACTATGATTTTAAATACTACCAAAAAGAATTTGATCCACGCAACTACGACAAGTGTACAGACTGTAAACTAAATCAAGTTTGTAACGCAGGTTGTACTTACAGTCAGATTATGAACGACAACAAACCATTAGACAGTGTTTGTGAATTGTTCCATATCTACTATGAGCAAGCAATGCGTGTAGTAACCGAGTGCAGAGACGAACCTGTATTCCAAGACTTAATTTTAAACTACATTGAAAACGTAGGTGTAGAGAGCGAGGGAACAGAGTGTCGGAGTTAAAAGCAAAGAAGTCAAAAAAACTTAAAAGTTTAGTTAGTGATGTAGCCAACAAAGCAGAGTTTCAGCCTGTACATTTAAAGAATGAAAGTACTGATGCACTAGGTGTTGAACAACTACAGTTACAAATTGAAGAAGCACGTAAAGGTAAAGCAAAAGTCGACAGCCAATACGTAGGATTTGAACTAGACGAAAGAGGACACTTGTTCGATTATAAATTACCTTATGCAACTTTCTTATCAAGCATGAGTCACATCATTGCTGAAGGTAAACGCCGTAGAGCAGAGCGTCCAAAGGATATGTTTAAGGAAGACTTACACATGACCAACTCGCCGACTACGGAGAAAAAGAGTTTTGGCTAATACACAATCTATATATGATGATGGGCCAGGATTAGATTTTTACGTAGGCCACGAAACTGATAAACCGGCACCAGAAGGTTCGGCAGTAAACGTCATATATTTTACAAATAAGTGTAACTTAGCATGTACATATTGTTATGAAGATTTGCCAGGCAGACCTCCGCAAATAATGACAAAGCAAGACATTAGGAATAGTGTTGACAGCGTACTTGAAAGAGAAGATCCTAATAGCCAAACTTTGTTTTGTTTGTTTGGAGGAGAGCCAACATTAGAATGGGACAATGTAGAATACTGTATGTTGTATGCTTACAGCAAAAAACGCAATGTACATTTTAACATGACTACTAATGGTATTAAGTTTCTTAGTAAGAAGTTCTTAAAACAAGTAATGGATAACCCTTTTTATAAGAGCAAACTATTAAGCATTGACATTAGTTTTGATGGAGTAGGTAACCAAGATAGAATATATCATGACGGCAAGGCAAGTACACCTAGCATGATCAAAGTGCTAAAAGCAGTTGCAAGTGCAGGTTTGCGTTGGCGTTTAAGATATACAATACAATCAGGAAATATCAATCATTGGTATGATGATATTAGTAAATTAGGAAAAACATTCAACCCTAGTAGAATAATTACTTCTGTTGCATGGACTACACTAGAAGCAGACGATGATAAGCTAAAGTTAGCCCAGGGAAAGGATCTGTTCCGCAAAGACTGGATAAATAAAGCTATAGACGTGCCAATATGCGAATTGTTTTGTGATATGTGTAGCGGTTGCGGTGAAAGAAAAGAGTTAAAGACATATTATTCAGATGAGGGCAATGTTACAACTTACGGAAATTATGAGAATTCACCAACATTCCATGATTTCAAAGAAAAGGAAAATATAAATGAGTGAACTAGTAAAAAAGATAGAAGAGCTTAATAACATTGTTAAAGAAATAGATGCTATCGATACAGGCGTAGGTACAATTATGTATGACGCATTTGGTATTGCTCTAAACACTATGAAGGTTGTTGCTGAACACGGCGGTAGTCTTAAAGAAGTAGATGTTAGCGAGCAGTTAATAGCAGTATCTAATGCAATGGGTATTAATGTAAGAGATTTGATTGAGCAAATCCTTACTAATGACTATAGTGATCAACAGCAAGATATCATGGCAAAGGCCGCTGATGAAGCAACATTAGACTTTATTACAAATGATGAAGAAGTTGATGACTATGAAAAGTTTATTGATGAAAATAAAGTTAAGGAAAATTTAGACTTCCTTAAAGGCGAATTATAAGGGTAAAGAAAAATGGGTTCAATTGTAACAGACGTACAAGGTAATACAGGCGGAGATGGAGCAACGTACACTATTGCTGACGTAGCAATAGGCGGATCGATACAAGCATCTAAGTTTACCGATATCGGAACTAAAGTTAACCAAGAGCGTGTAAGACGAGGAAGCACTACTACAAGTTTTTCCTTTACAGGTGCAATTAACGATGGCGAAATACAAGCACTAATAGATGCTATTGAAGGACCTAACCCACCAGCAACATCAAACAACTATCTTGATTCAAACAATGATGCTATTGCAGAAACAGATGCTGGACCATACACAGGCGGTATTAGAGATTTAACAAACCCAATTAAAGCATCTGAGATAAACGATATCATTGACAAACTACAAGCCGCAGGACAAGTTTGTACTTGTAACTGTAACTACTGTACATGTAACTGTAACTATTGTACTTGTAACTGTAACTATGCTTGTACTTGTAACTGTAACTACTAAGAGGAACACATGAGCGAAGAAAAGTATATAGAAGTAGAAGGCTTAGACGCAAGTACATATGCAGGTAAAGCCGTACTAGCATTAAAGAACAAAGCTAGAGGTGTAATGGGCGATGAGCTATTAACATTCCACATCATTGACTTTGCATCTTTTATGATTCTTAATAATAAATTTGCCGCTAAAGGTATTTTCATTACAGACGAAAACAAAGAAGAAGAATATATTAAAGTTATCGAAAGTGGTGACATGAGTCTAATTGAAGACTTAGAAACGTACATCAATTTACGTGATAAGGTACAAGGTATTGAAGCACAGAAAAAAGAATACACAGACATTGTTAACAAACTAAAAGTTTTAGAAGATGCAAATGATACAGATGCAGTTAACAGTGTAGTAGAAGAATATCTAAGGAGATAACATTGGCTAAACTAGTTATCATATCAGGAAGCGAAGCGATTGCAAAGAAACTTATCGCACATCAAATCCAAGCAAAATTAAATGATTGGTCTATTCCTGAAGGATATAGAGTCGATGTTACACAAGACCCGTGGCACATTTACGATGCAGATAACAACAATGTTACTGGCTCGTTTAACGAGTCCGATTTGTTTAACGGCGAAACAAAAACTGATGATGAGATAACAGCCAATCATGCAATGTATGATAAACTAATTGCATTAGAAGAAGCGTTTAGAACAGCAAAATACGAAAACCATTACTACAATAAGTTTACAAGTCTTAATTACGACTTAGCAAATCATGTAGGCATTGAAGCATCAGACGAAGATAAAGCAAGAAGTGTACTAACTTGGTTATCAGATAATTTGCTTGAAGATGACAGTTTAAAATATCCAAGCACTTACGAAAATATAGTAGAAAAGTATAATGCTTGCACAGATAACTATCTAGTTATTACAGGTGCATTTGGTATAGAGTTTATTAACCGTATGAGAGCTTCAATTGGTGCAAGCAATGTTATTGCAATTAACATTACACGTAACCCTTCAGTATCGTTCGCATTACATCAGCGCATAGCAAACTTTAATGATGAGCAAACTGATATGTCGGCTAGCGATCATGCATTGAAATATCACGTAGCATTATATAACTCAGCTATTTTAAAACAAGACAGTTCAATAACAACTGTTAAGTTTGAAGATATGATTGCAACTGAATCATTAACTGTCGACGGTACAAACGTAGGCGTTTACTTAGACTTTAATGCGGCAAACAGCTGGTTGACAACATTTGAAAATAATGCTATTATTAACAATGTGCCAACTACTGCACAACAAGTCACTGATTGGAACGTATTAGCGGCATCGTTTGCATTGGCTAATATTGATAGTGACGATGCTCCAGTCGACACAATAATGGGCACACCTTGGAACTTATTTGAGAAACTAGGCTATGACCCACTTACACTTGCAGAGATCCGCGCTAGTTAATTTACGACACTATAGAGTCACTTTAACTACAGCATATCAACCACACTTCGGAATAAGCGGTCATCTATATGAGATGATTGAATACTTCATGCACTTCCGTTATGACAAAAATATCGATGCATGTATTCTAATTAGTGATGGCACAACTAGAGATATGTTCTTTAGTGCTATTGACAGCAAGTATGACCTCACACAAGATGAACTACAGCAGTTCAAAGACCACACCTATTTTGAATTCAAACCTTTTGTTATCTATGCTGACACACTGTTAATAACAAATGGGTCAATGCGTTTTGAAGGCGCAGACTTGTTTGCTCGTAAGAAACTAGTGTTTAGATGTAGTAATTTAGAGCCAGGCTTAGATAGAGATGACATAACTTTATTACAAGATCCTCGTATATACGATGACATGTCCAACTCAATTCCATACAAAAAGCGTATGATGTTCAGTAAATATAAGCAGTTAGAGCCAAAGCATCCTAATGTTGGTATGTTTTATGCAAAGTCTAATAGTAAAGTAATGCATCAAGATGAGTTTGATTATCTTGTAGACAAGCATAAAGAAAGGTTTGATAGTTTTATATTGCTTACGGATCAAGAAACATATGTTCCAGAGGGTGTAGAACTTCGCTTAGTACCAGTGGCAGATCTATGGGATAGTTTTAGTACGTATATCTATACGCATAAAGAAAGTACTGTACTAGTTGATTGCTCGCCGAGGTTCCATGCTGAATGCAAGCACTATGGCAAAGAGTTGATCATTGAAGCCCCAGAAGTAGATAAAGGTTTGGCCGCTAGACTATATGACATCGAACATAACGATGTGTGGCTAAGGGAAGATGATGAGATCAGCTCAAAAATTTAGTATAGCAGGAATAAAACCTGACACAGATACAAAAGCAAATGCAAGGGCACGACTAGACACCGGACCTCTTTGTAACTATCGCTGTGAGTTCTGTTACTACAAAGAGCATCTATCCGAACGTGATTCTTTAGACACAGTTAAGCAACGTGTGGATTATATTTGGGACTATGGCATACGTGAAATAGATCTAAGCGGAGGCGAAAGCAGTATAGAACCTAATTGGTTTCCTATACTAGACTACTGCCGTGAGAAAGGCTTTGATAACATATCAACACTAAGCCACGGAGGACGTTTTAGTAAACTAGACTTCCTACAAAAAAGTGTAGACCATGGACTAAAAGAAATACTGTTTAGTTTACATGGTTACAATGCTGAAACACATGAAGCAGTAACAGGAATAAAAGGCAGTTACGACAAAATACTACAAGCAATAGACAACGCTAACCAATTAGGTTTAGTAGTAAGAATTAATTGCACAGTGTATGATGTAAACTACAAAGGACTAGCACAATACTATCCTGCTATTATTAAACGTATACAACCATTAGAAGTAAACTTTATAGCAATTAAGTATAACCTAGACAATAGAGAGTTTCGTAATGTGCCGTATAGAAAATTAACAGATGCAATCAAAGACACAATAGATTGCATTGAAAAAGATGTTAAGTATATAAACGTAAGGTTTACTCCTTACTGTTACATGAAAGGGTATGAGAAATATGTATGCAACGTTTATCAACACGTATATGATTTGTATGATTGGAACAGAGCTGTTTACAATCAGCGGGTCGACACTAGCAAGTCCTACACAGAAATAGAGAAACTAAAACAGAGTTACGAGTCAGCCGCAAATGATAGAATGCTCAATTACTACAAAGACGACAACTGTAGAGATTGTATGCATTACTATATCTGTGACGGCATAGATAAAAGTTTAGAAGAAACAGAGTTGTATCCTATATACGGAGACAAACTGTTAGAAGTAAATCATTATAGGAAAGGGTTTTATGATTAAGTTATCAATACTAATACTTACACACTGTCGCCCTAAACTATTTGAGCGATGTCTTAATAGTGTGTTAACACAGTTACCACAAGATGTTGAAGTTATTGTAAACAATGACAGTGATGATATATTTGCACTTGCACATTCGCAAGTAACGTATCATTACAAAGCAATGCCTTACTTGTCGCAAATATATAGATTCCTAATGCAAAAAGCAAAAGGAGAGCATATATACTACCTAGAAGACGATGACTACCTGTTAGACGGCTTCTTTGATACTATAATGCCGCTGTTAGACAACGACATAATAGCAGGCAATCACTATCCTACATACAACGATGAGTTCATTATGCGTACTACAACGCAGTTTAAGGACAATGATGTATTTGAGATTGACCAAGTGAACATGCAATTGAGTCAATTTGTAATGCGTAAAAGTTTAGTTGAAACTTGGAAGTTTCCAAACGACAGTCATATACACAATGACTATAAACTAGTGTCGCATGTTGCAGAGCTTGCACAAACTAAGAAGCCACTAAGCAAAGTGTTGTTTGCACAAACAACAGATGGTGGCGATAACATTTCATTTCCGGAGTCGCCAAAGTATTATGGAGTTTAGAAAACAACATCACGAACAGCAAGAGCCTGATCACCTAAACATACATTGGGACACACTAACTATATGTCAGTTGAACTGTTCATACTGTTATGCTCGTAATGAGTATGGAGAGAAGTGGGGCAAACTAATGAGCAAGGATCTTATTGATCGTTGTGTAGAAGCGTTTGGCCGCAGTCCATTAAGTTTTAACTTAGGACTACTAGGAGGCGAACCTACATTACATCCACACTTTGACTATATTATAGAAAAGGTTAGTGCCTTAAAAAACAATCAAAAGATTTATGTAACAACTAATGGCTATAAGGATCTTACACAAGTTGAGAAGCGTGACAACGTAGCATACTTGTTTAGTTATCACCCTGCTGATATAGTTGACGAAGAACTGTTCTTTAGAAATGTACAAGCGTGTATGGATAGAGGTATACAAACCAAAGTCAATGTAATGCTACATCATGATAAGAACCTTTGGGAAAAGATACGCAACACAATACACAGACTATTAGACATGGGAGCAAAGGTACATCCACACTTCTTGTATACACACAGCTCACGCAAACTGTTTAAGTATCGTGCAGAGTTCTGGGATTACTTTAAGTTCTTAGAAACTGAAATACCAAAAGAGCTTGTGTATGATGACCAAATGTTTAACGACTACGAAATATTTAAAGACGGCATGACAGTGTTTACAGGTATGCATTGTTGGAACAACAACTACGAAGTAGATGTGTACGGCAACGTAGTACAGTTCTGTAAAGATAGAGTCAATGACGGTAGTAACCTTGAACGTGATCCTAATTACTTTGCACGTATAGGACAAACAAACCCAATGGTATGTCCGCACTCTGCTTGTAACTGTGACGGACTACTAAAACAATTAAAGATTATGAACCCAACTGTAGAGGAGCTCAATGGAGTTAATTGAATTCAATCCTCACCGTAAGGAAACTGTATGGTTTGGCTTTGAGATAACTCTCAAGTGTAACAATCGCTGTGACTATTGTTATGCCCTAGATAGACTTGACAACAAAACATTAACTAACGATGAAGTGTTCTATGCAACTATAAAAGCTCTTAATGATTTTGTAGAAGAATATCCTAACTTCGAAGTAGTAGTAAACTTACTAGGCGGAGAACCATTGCTTGTCAAAGACAAGTGTATTGAATTTATACAGAGTATACCTAGCAGTATAAAAGTAGAAATATATGCTAACTTAAACTACAATGGCAAACATCTAAAAGGCTTAGAAGTATTTGATAATGTAAAGATAATATGCAGTTGGCACGAAAGTAGTGATGCTAACTTAATTAAGTCTAACTTAGAAATGTATACAGGAAGCATTGAAGCATGTATATTTGCAACTGACAACAACTGGCCTGAGTTTTATGAACATGCTAAATGGTGCAGTGAAAGAAACATATTGTTTAGAGTTGAAAGTGTACGTGAGCAACCAAGCAACAAGTATATGTTTACACAATGGCACACAGACAAATACAAAGAAGTTCAAAAGCTCAGTAGAGATGTTAAGAAGTTATATTCTATTAAAGATCCTATTGATGATACAGACTTAGGATTAGACCCAGACGAAATTAGATTTGTGCCTTTTATATATCATACACTTTGTACAATAAATCAATACAACATAAGATACACAGGCGAAGTGATAAGTGGATGTGAATATCCTTATGAAAAAACTATACAAGAAGGCTTAGAAATAAAAGAAGTGTATTGCAAAGACTATATGTGTTATTGTGATACAGGTGCATACAAAAAGTTGAGGAAGAAAAATGCGAATTGAAATACGCCTTACTCAACGTTGTAATTTTGACTGTTGGTATTGCAGTGACCTGCACAACAACAATGTAACTCATGTACCATTTGACTTTGAAGGCTTTGATAAACTATTGTCAAACACCAAAGACCCTAGCGTGTTTATATATGGCGGAGAACCTACACAGCATCCTGAATGTAAACAACTCACAGACTATCTAGTTGACAAGGGTATACCTACAACACTACAAACAAATGCCAGCAGTAGACGCACACTAAAAACTATTGATCCAAGAGTAAACATCAGTGCAAGTTATCATAGTAGCATAATGAAACTAGGTAACTTTATGCGTAACATAACAGGATTAAATATAAGTGAAATAGCATTTATGGCAGACGCACCTGATGAAGAATACTACAAACTAAAGACAGTATTCAAAAACAAAGTGCAGTATTGTCCTATTATTAATGACAAGTTAGATGACTTTAGTATGAATGAAGAACTTCGTGCTATAGCAGACAGACCAATATACGAAGATGTGCAAGACGACTATCACTTTCATCCACATGCTAACGGTGTAATAAATTACGAAGTATGGCATAACAATGAAGATTCGTTAGGCAACAAATGTGATATTAAAAAGCGTATGATACACATACAAGACAACAAAGTGTACTTCTGCTTTAACAGTTTAATGGAAGATTCAAACGGAGTGCCTATGGCAGAGTTTGTAAATACATATGAAACAGTTAAATGTCCGTATAAGAAATGCTATTTCGGAATGGAGAATTGGGTAGTATGATAAAGCAAACAATGTCAGGTGACAGTTATATACACGAGATGGTCTCAATAGAGTTTGAGATGTTGTATACTTGTGACAAAGCCTGCTCCTATTGCTATAACCCAATACCAAGATACTTTGGTGCAAAGACAGATGTCAAAGAACAAACATGGAAAAAGATAATGGGTGTCGAAGGACCACTACAGGTTATACTGTTGGGCGGCGAAAGTACATTCTTTAAACCTGTGTTTAGTTGGTGGAATGAATATTGTGCAAAGTATAAAGATGACGAAAGCAAACATCTTATAATTTATACACATGGTAATAACAAGCCTGAAGTGTACGACAAGTTTATTGAAAAAGGAAACAAACGTTGCTTCTTAGGATTTAGTTATCATCCAGGGCAAACAGATGAGGACTTGTACTTCTATAACATAAAACGTTTACGTAAGCGTGGAGTTAACATTGTTGTATGTCAAGTTATAACAGACGATACAAGTACATGGGCGCACAACTGGGAGATACTCAAACGTGTTAAGGACCTAGGTTGCGAAACACAGATTGAATTCTTTGTTAGCAAGGACACAGGCAAGCGTGGCGGACTAGTTGAAGCACAAGACTACTTCAGTGACTTTGTGTATCAAGATTGTCATATACAAGATTTGCACTTCAGCGGAGACGAAGAACTTAATATTCTACGCAGTGAGTACAATGCATACTTTCCAAAAGGTATGAGCAACGTACACAAGATATGTAAAAATAGAACTTACCTTATTGATGCTAACTGTAGATTAAAATACGAGTGTCAAGTAAATGGATTAGGTGTTGACCTAGTAGAAGATATAGATGGCTTTGATGACTTTGTCAAACCCAAAGGCATATCCTGCAAACAAGAATGTCCAAGTTCAGCCGCAGTGCTAAATGACAAAACATTCTTTGCAAGTAGTATTGAGGAGATCACACAACATGATTAAGTTTGGTACAAATATTCCAAAGGATTATATTGCATTAAATTGGTGTATAACTAAGTATTGTCAATTTAATTGTCACTATTGCACAAGCAAAGACTTTCTCGTAAGTGTTAAAAAAATAGGAATGGAAACGGCAATACATCATGACAAAGAACTATTAGCAACACACGATAGAATTGCAGATCTAATTCCTAAAGTTATTAAAAAAGGTCATGTATTTTTTACTGGCGGCGACCCATCTGCACACCCTAAAGCATTTAAATATTTTAACTCTATATGCGAACAAACAGTAGATAACCCAGAGTTTCGTGTATTGTTGTCAACACACGGCGATACAGATAGGCTGTTAGAATTAAATCCCGGTAACAAAAAAGAACATATGATTGTTGTTTCGTTTCATATGATTCAAGTTAGAGATCGTTTCGACAAATGGATTGAAGGTGTTAAAAAGTTAAACGACAAAGGGTACAATGTTTTGTTTTCTGGAGTTATACCTAGACAGGAAAAGCAATGGGAAGAATTTAAAAACTATGTTGAACAAGTTTATGAATTAGGAATACCTATAGAGATTAAACCTGAGATATGTCGTCAAACTTTACGCACAGACGAACGAGGTTTAAATTATATGAAAGATCTTTATGTTAAAACTACAAAGGGGCGCGGTGACTTAACTACTGATCTTGTCGTAAGAGAAACAACAATTGAAGATGATAAAAATAACAAGCAACTGATTAACAATATAAGAATAAGCAACAACATACCCCTAGAACCAGGAAGAACTTTTTGCTACACTAAACAGTTTGAAGTTAACAGCGAAGCAGACATAGTGTATACTTGCGGCCAAGGAGGTAAGAAAGTGCTTTCGCCTAACACTAACGAAACCGAACTAAGCGAATTTATATATCAGCCGCCACTACGTTGTAATGCAGAATTTTGTATTTGGGCTAAATGGGTTCCTGAAGCAACTATACTCGGTGTTGACCTTACACACGACAAGTATGCTCACGCACTTGACGAATACTTTGATGGAGATTTAAATGATTAAAATTAAATCATCACATCATGCCGACGACGGCTTTGTTCGCATTGCATGGGATGTAACAGAGTTTTGTGAAAAACGTTGTCATTACTGCACAAGTTACAAATTCTTAAAAAGTTTAAAAGCAAAGGACACAGTATTTGATATACCGCCAGAGCGGATTGCTATTGATGATGCTGTAGCAAAACTTATTCCACAAGTTATGACTAAGGGCGATATATGTTTCTATGGCGGCGAACCTAGTTTACATCCTAAAGGTATACAATACTTTAACCAAATGTGTATAGACAGTCATGAAGAAACTAATTTACTATTTGTATCACATGGCGACATAGACGAAGTAAAGATACGCAGTATCAATCCAGGCAACAAAAAGAATTATATGGTATGTGTATCCTATCACTTCTATCAAGTTAAAATAGACGAGTGGCTAGAAAAAGTAAAACTGTTTAAGGAGTGCATACCTAACTTTTATGTAACAGGACTAATACCTCCACAAGAAAAAGTTTGGACACAGTATAGAGAAAACGTACAAAAGATAATGGACACAGGTGTTAGGTTTGAACTAAAGCCGCAACTTGATCCAATTACAGGTGAACCCAACATAGGTGTTATACAAGAGTTTCAAGACCTGTTAGATATTATAGATGTAAAGTTTGGAATAAACGATCCGTTGCGTGAAGGAATAAAGTACGGTATAAATTTAGACGACGGCAACACAAAGATAAAAGTGCCAAATGCAAAGTTTACTCCACAGATACCTTTGATAGCAGGCAAAAGTATATGTAAGACAAGACAGTTTAATTTAATTGCAGGTAACTTTGAACGTGCATGTGGTGTAGGTGAAGCAATACAAATAGATGCTAACACAACAGTAGAAGAAGTAAAGCACTTCATAGATAACACAGCAATTATGTGTCCAAGGCAAGCGTGTACAGACAGCAGTAATATAACAACTAACATTGCAGTAATGGGCACTGACCTAACTGATGCAAAGTTCGCAGAGTATGCGGCGTGTGAGTTTACAGAAGTATTATGATAACAGTAACAACAAACATGCCAAGCTCAAAGACAATCGTGCATTGGCAGGTATCTAAGTTCTGTGAAAAGTCTTGTCACTATTGTACAGCATATGATTTTATGCAGACAATTAAAAAAGACAAAGCAGTATTGTATCATCCGCAAGAGAAAATAGACCTAGATGATAAGATAGTAAAACTACTACCGCAAATGGTAACCGATGGACATATACTATTGTTTGGTGGTGAGCCTACACTACACCCTAAAGGTATAGAATACTTTAATGAACTATGTCGTGTTACCAAAGACAATCCTAACGTAGTAATATTTCTTGTAACACATGGTGACATAGACGAAGATAAAATACGTAGCATAAACACACACGGCAAGAAGGAACATGTTATTAGTATATCCTATCACCATTACCAAGTTGACTTTGATGAATGGCTAGGCAAAGTAAAACTATGGAACGAACTTACAAATGTATTAGTGAGTAGTATTATTCCTAGGCAACACAGTGTATGGAAACAGTATGAAGAAAACATGCAGGTATTACTCAAAAGTAACATACCAACAGACATGAAGGCAGAACTTGATAACAAAAGTAACATACCAGATCAAGAAGGCCCTTGGCACTTTAGAGAGTTGCAACAGCAAGCAAGAACAACACACAGCGACTTTGTTAAGAGTTTAGATCTTAGAGCTTTAACATTACAAGACGAGCATACTACATACAACTTAGACTCAACAGAAAAAGCATTGCCGTTAGTACCTTTCAAAACATTCTGTGACACAACGCAGTATATGATAGCAGACAATCGATTGACAAAAAGTTGTAACGAAGGTAAACTATTTGAAATAGGTCTCGATACAACTGTAGAAGATATTAATAATTATTGTGCAGACAAAAGCATTGTTTGTACTAAATCAGCATGTAGTGAAAACAGAGTAGCGTTTCCTGCAACAATTAAAATCATAGGCGCAAGCCTCACTGATCCTGAATACAGAGACTTTATAAATGAGTAAGACAGCAGTAATATTTGCATTAGACAACAGCAACAACGAACCGCAGTACGAAGCAATGAGTGTTCTATTGGTTAAAAGTATACTTGAATACAGCAAAACTATGGACATATACTGTGGAGTGTTTACACAACGCACACCAGGCGATCGTGTAGAAATATTACTCAAAGACGCACAAGTGAATATGGTATACGATCAAAAGTTTACTGTAGAAAAAGACAGCATAAATTATTTCTTAAGAAACTATTGCTGTTACTATTTCTCACACGAGCATAACCTACTTGAAGAATACGACAAACTAATATATTTGGACATGGACGTATTGGTAATGCGTAACTTAGTAGGCATAAACATACCAGACAACAGTGTGCTAGTTGAAAGAGTACCAGACAATATATTAGAGTTTGAAAAGGAATACATTGGCGAAATAGATCATCCGTTATATTATAATTGGATGACTGTAGTTAATGAACAAAATAAATTTATTTGGGACATAGACTATACAGCAAATCAATACCTAAAGCAATCAGATATACTAGTATCACAAAGGATTAACGACAGTGACCTAAAAATAGTAGATATTGACATGGGTGCTTATTATCCTAAGACTAAACTATTGCCTAGCACAATAGCATTCCACTACGATGGCTTTATTGACAGTGGCAGTTTTTGGAAATTAGAGCAGTTCTTCCCCCAAATGCATAAGAAATATTTGAGCTATGCCAAGTACATACTAAATATTACACAAGAGAATGACAAGAGGTTTTGGGATGACATTTGATAAACGGTTTTCATTTCCCATAAACCATGTTGAGATCTTTCGAGACAAAAGCATAGATGTTGAATGGTTCAGCAAACATGCGGCAGTGATAAACGAAGTGTATATTGATCCAGGCTTTTTAGAAATAGAAACAAAGGATATGAATGGAGCAAACGTTACAACGCCCAGTGGAACAGTCAAGGAGTTCTTAGCAAAGGTAAAGACATATGGCATCAAAGTATGTGTCATCTTTAACGATGTGTTTGAAAAAGATGAAACGTTGTTGCCAAGGGTACAAGATGCATTACGAGTGAACCGACACTTGGTTGATATTGTTGTTGTACCTGATCGCAGTTGGCTTGTGTTGAAAGACTTGGGCCTTGAAGTTAAGAATACTGTTATCAACTTGCCTACATATGAGCAAGTGCGTGACGGAGAGTTTGATGACTTTGACTGCATTTATATACATGACGAGATTATTCACAATCACGATTTGTATAAAGAGATAAAAGGTGATAGAAGGTTTGGTACTGTAGTCAACTATGGCGATTGTGCAACTAACTGCAAGTTAAAAGACAAGCACTATTATCTAGTTAAGATAGGCAAGTATGATGCTAACCTATTTTGTAAAACGGTCAAGTGGGGACCTGTTGAATTGTTGCTAAAGCGTAATAGCATACCAACATTCCGCAGTGAGTTTGATCATTACCTAGATGTAATAGACATATATAAACTGCAAGGTAGGAACACAACAGGCACATTTAAGACAGCAGTAGAAATAGTAGAGGGTATAGTTGATAATACAGAAGTGTTTTCAGAATACCAATTAGTAAAAGATAAACTAAACCCAATAACACTTATAAAGTGGAAGAATGAAATTAGAAACTGTGGTGGTGATTGCGACAACTGTAATTATTGCGACACAGTATTAGAGGAAGTTGAATGAGTTTATACGACAAGTATGCGGCACAAGACGATGACTACATCTTTGTAAACTTTATCGAAGGGCAGTTTGAACGTAAGGACTTTAAGTCTCTTATCTCTAAAGAGTATACAGATAAATTTGTAATAGAGTTTAAGCCAACAGACAAATGTAACTTTGATTGTTCTTATTGTTGTTTTCATGACAACAAAGCAAAGCCATGTACAGATGAAATGTTTGAAAATTACAAAACTGTAATTCGTAATATGAATATTGATAAGGATGAAATCTTTTTATTCTTATATGGAGGAGAGCCAACACGGCATCCAAAACTTGTAGACTATATTATAGAACTAAATGATTTGTTCCCAGGCAAGACTGTTAAGACTCTAATACAATCAAACGGTATGTTTTGGAAACTAGAAGAATACAAAACAAACTGCCAACGTCTAATAGACCACGGTGTTGACTTTGTGTTTAGTTTTAGTTACCACAGAGAGTTTTGTAAAATATCAGAACTAAAGCCTCGCATTGATTATCTAATGTCAATTGAAACACATGGACATCCTGTGTTTGAATGTATGACGTATATGATAACCAAAGAGAATGTTGATATACACGTTGCACAAATTAAAATATTACAACAAACAAACATACCTGTGTATGTAAGAACTATCCTACAAGAAAGTGAATGGTTCCTTACTTCGAAGTATAAACAATACATTACTACAGATACACATGACCCTTACATGCTAGTAGATACAGAAGGTGTAGAACACAGTTACGGCTTTGAAGATTTAACTATGCGTGGCTACTTAAATTTTAAAGGCTATAGTTGTAGTGCAGGACAGAACGCTATACTGATGGGAAGCAATGGTAAAATATTCCGTTGTGATATGGATTTCCTATACGACAGGAACGAGATTTATAATGTAAACGAATCACTAGAACCTAAGTATGAAATTGATAATTGCTTAAAATGTGATCATAAGTTCTGTAGTATATACTATGGAGATAAATGGGATCAAGATGCGACAGACGTTAGTCACCATAGAAAGTAATAAGTTATACGAACATAACATTCCAAAACTATACTTTGATGAGAATGTAATATTAATAGTGTATGACGAGTTTAGTAACATACTTTATAGGTATGTACATACTCCCCGCATATTCATACTACCAAGAGAACTATACGATAAGGTAATAAAAAGTACATACACTATTACCGAACAGCATATTAAGTTTGGCGAACACACAATAGATAATACAAATGCAACACTAGACGGTGTGCCTTACTTTCCAAGTGAAGCAATACAACTTGAAGTACAAAAGGAATACTTGCATTACTATAGACAGCATATACCTGAAAAAACACAAGAAGCCAATACTAACAATTTAAAAGATGCAATAGAAACTTTGCGTCAAATAAAAGTACCAACAGTAGACTACAGCAATCTAGACATGCGTATACAAAGACTAGAAGACTTTGGTAAGCCTGAGCTTGCAGACAAACTAAGAACGTACTACAAAGCACACAAGGCAGACTTCCTACGAGCAAGTAGCCTAAGCATACAGTTTAATGATTTGAATGATGTAAGTTTTGATCCATTGCAATCAAACTCGCCGGCATTGTATGTAAAACTAAATCATGCAACAGGGGTGTACAGTTGGACAGGTTACAGTACATTCATTGACACACTAACACGAATACTATTTTATACTAATGTAGTAGACCATCCTACTTTGTTTGCAGAGTACTTTGGAAATTATAAACCAGTGTTTGTAGTTTATGGAATACTAAACTATCACATAGCACAAGGCATTCACGAGAAAACAAATAGGAATGATAGGTTCTATAATATGCTAGAAAGAGAACTAGCATGAAGCCAATAATTGTAGTAGGCACAGGTACAGCCGCATATCTTACAGTAGCATATCTACACAAGTATCTGCCCAATCATATTACTTGGTACCGCCCAGGATCAGAACCAATTGGTGTAGGCGAAGCAACTACTCCGGGTGTGCTTGACTTTCTAAAAAAGATAGACATAGACGAACGTGCAGTAATACGTGATCTTGACGGAACAATTAAATTAGGTATTAGGTTTGAAGATTTTGTACGTCCTGGCCATCGTTTTTACCATCCGTTTGGATTTAGTAGAGATGATCATTCAGTTAATATGGAACTAATGGAGGAGGACAGTATTCTTTCTGATTTTAGTAATGTTCAAGCAGTGCATTTTGATATAGTAAAAATTTTAGAAGTGCTAGATAAAAAATTTGTCAATTTTGAACGACTAACAATTATAGACAAATTCTTTGAATACAATAAAAACACAAAAGATAGTATCATTATAGATTCAAGTGGATTTACTAGAGCAGTAGTAAAGGACTTGCCTGACTTTGAATTTGTAGACTTTACAGACAAAATACAAAACAATCAAGCACTAGTTTATAGAGGCAAGTATACAGACTTGTGTAAACAAAAGAAACCATTCACTACTATGAAGGCAACTAATAACGGATATATTTGGCACATACCTCTAAGAGATAAAATTAGTATAGGTTATGTTCATAGTTCTAAGTTTCCTGTTGAGCAAGAGTTTGTTGAATACCTTACACAGTACTTTGGACATGCAGTTGACGCAGATGATATTAGCACAGTAAAAATGACATCTGGACGAAACAATAAAAACATATATGAACACAATGGAAATATAATTGCAGGAGTAGGTCTTAGTAATAGTTTTATAGAGCCAATGGAGTCAACGGGCCTATACTTTACTATTAATATAATAGAAAGCCTTGCTGAAGTTATTCAAGGTGTTAGAACTGTTGACCAACATAATAATAGAGCAAAGTTTAATTATGATAGCACAGTGAATTTTATTATAAAACATTATGTGCATACAGAACGAACATCAGACTACTGGAAGTTCTTTCATAATATACCTACTGAATGGTACGAATGGAAAACTAATGGGTGTTGGTTAGAAGAAAATTGGCGTTTAGTAGAGGACGGATTACTTGACAGGCAACAAGAATACAAAGTAACTGATATAAAAAAACAAATTAACTTAAAACTTAAGAAGGTTCCGTTTGCATCATATGAAGTTGATCCTGAAAAGTATACTATCAACAGTGTACTTGACAGAGACATTTAAATGTGCTATAATAAAATATGTATAAACAAGTAAAAATCGTTCCTGATGACAGACAAGCATTCGTAGAAGCAATCCAATCAAAGAACATTACTTCGGACAAGAAAGACTTTTTTATACGATCGCTGGACTTAGTACATACACACGTAGATGACTGTGATGACTTCTATGTGGATAAGCCGTATCAGTTTAACTTGTACGACTACAAACAAAAACTAACTCCACAACACATGATTAAAATGCGTAAGTTAGGCTTTACTGAAACAGAGACTAACTTCTTTAACTACGACAAGAACTTTATAGCAGGCAACAAGTACATCAAACTAAAAAACAAAATAGGATATGATCATTACTACGAAGCACTCAAAAGAACACTACCTTGGTACACACCATTAGAGGAGTTTCTTATTGTAGAACGTCCGTGTACAGATACTCTTGACGAACTAGTATTTGACAAGCAAGTACTACATGGACTTGTAGACTATTTTGTAGAGAACTTTAAGAAAGGATTATGGCTCAACAACTTTAACAACTATGCAATTAGATACGACAAAAGCAAACAAAAGTTCTATGCGTATGACCCAGATATATTCTTTGTTATAGAACATAACGATGATATTAAGCATCTTAAAACACCTAAACAGTTCTTAGATACTTACATACACTACAAACTACGCAAGAAAGATTTGCTTTATAGAGTCAGTAAACCACAAGAACTAACAGAAGAAGTGCTAAATTATATGTACTACACTTATTGGTTACTAGAAAATTTGTGTACAGCGGCAAGAGAAAAACTGAATGATTATTGAAGTACCATACTTTAAATATGCAAGCCAATACAAGCTCTGGGAAATAAGAAACAGACGCTTGGTTGACAAGTACAATTTAAAATTAAAAGTCTATGACGGACTTCCGGGCTCACCTTGGAACGGAGGCCGACTACCTCTAGGAACAAGCATACCTGAACATTGTCCTGTGAGCTTTGCACTTACTAACCACACAGTAGATGACTTGCATCACAAAGAATCACATGAACTACTTAAAAAGTTTCACAGTCCAGACAACACTATAATTATTAGTAATTTAGAACTGTTAGACCATTTGCAAAAGTTATACCCCAATTACAAATGGATCTATAGTATTACTGCATATGATATTTCAAATGGCTTTGATGGCTATGACGAAATAGAAAAACGTGTTGACTGGATTGTACCCCGTAACGAAATAATAGATCACACTGAAGAACTATACAAACGCAATACCAAACAGTATATCCTATTGTTTAGTTTTGAGTGTAGTGGCTGTCCATTATATAATGAACACTATAAAGTTATAGGTGAAATAGTTAAAGAAGATGACAAGACTCGCAATCACTTATATGCGTGTTGGTTTAAGAATCGTAAACTATTAACAGAAGTAGGCTATACAGAAGATATCTATTCGGACTATACCTACTACACCCAAAAGAAGTTTATGCACAAACTACTAGAGATTGATCATAGAATACTAGCAGGATATAAAATAGGGCGTAACTCACAAAAATTTGAGAAAATTGAATTAGAATTAAAAGAAATTACAGACATGTTGGAGAGCCAATGAGCATACACAGAGAACTATTAGAATATTCATACGAACAGCAACTAACACACATACCTAGTGCGTTAAGTATGCTTGACTATGTACATCATATTTTTAATGATGGCGTTGTTACTCGTGACGACCTTATTGTTATTGGCAAACCATTTGGCGCACAAGCATATTATCTTACTTGGCGTGACCTAGGTTGGCTAGATGATATTGAGAAACTTGGCGTAGGTGTTAAGCACGATGAAATAGACTTTGTAGACTATGGCGAAGAAACAATGGGCAATGCACTTGGTGTTGCAATTGGTATGGCTATAGCAAACCCAGACAAACGTGTTTGGGTAAACATTACAGATGCTACACTACAAATGGGCAACACACTAGAAGCAATGCAGTTTATAGGACACAACAACATAAAGAATATATTGTGTACAATAGACTACAATGACAAACAAGTAACAGGTAATACTAGTGATGTACTTGATGTCGACCCAGTGTTAGATATGTGTACCGAAGGCGGCTGGAATAGAACAGGATGCAATGGACATACAAAGTCTGCACTAAAGTATACGTTTGACGATCTAAGCGAAGACAAGCCTAACTTAGCAGTAATGTATACCGTCAAAGGAAACGGCGTACAGAGCTTCACAGACGACATTAAGAAGTGGCACTACAAAAAGATTCAAGACATTGACGAACTTGCAGGATTAATAGGAGAGCTGAAGTGAGAGCAACATTAGATCAGTTCCTAGCAGATAACCCAGACGTTATCTTACTGCATTGTGATATGTGGGGATTTCCTCTAGCACCAAATGTAATTAATTGTGGTATCGGAGAACCTAACATGGTAAACATAGCCGCTGGACTTGCTAGTCAAGGCAAGAAGGTTATTGTTTATGGAGTAGCAGGATTTGTAATATATAAATCTTATGAACAAATAAAAATGAACGTGAAAGGATGGGCTGAGAACTATGGAAGTATACTCTTTTGTAATGCTGGGCACAACGGTTGTTACAGTGTATGTGGGCGCGGGCACCTTGTGGACGACGACTATCAGTTAATGGAAGCATTGGACATACCTTTATATGACCCCGAGGATAGAAAAACATTCTTAGAGGTTGTCACTGAAGGTGTCCAAAGCAATGGCGTAAGATTTATTAGATTAGGATGGGACGGAGCACCATGGGAGAAAGAATAGTAGTAACAGGAGCCACTGGCTTCATTGGTAGGAACTTGTGTGCAGGTCTTGAAAAGGCAGGCTATAATGTTATTAAGATGTCACGTAACATATCAAGGGTTGGACATGTTGATAGAGTATATCATCTTGCTTGTCCGTCAACTACTGTTGCTATTAAAAATGACCCAACAGGCATAATGGATATCATACTAGACGGCACTAGAGATGCTATGGAAATATATCCGCCAGCATTGTTTATAAATGCTAGTTCAAAAGGCGTATTTGATCTTGACAGCACACCACAAGGATGCTATAATATAGCTAAACGTGCAATGGAAACATATCTAGAGTTTAGTGATATTAAACACATGAACTATAGAATACCTAGTGTATATGGTGTTGACATGCATGATGACATGTTTATTAAAAGGTGTGTTGACGGTAATGCAACACAGCCTACAGAGCCAGAAAGAACGCACTACATTGCACACATTGACGAAGTGGTCAATGCACTTATAGAGCTAAGAGAAATAGAAGTTGAAGAGATTACGTTAGGAGACATATATGAACATTTTACTACTGGGCGGCGCCGGCTTCATAGGTAAAGAGCTAACGCACCGCTTACTAAAAACTCGTTGGAATAGAATTACAGTAGTTGATAACTTGGCTACAAGTAAAATTGATCTTGATGAGTTTGATGAATATAAAAATTTATTTGAATTTGTTGAAGCAGACTTAAACACTATTGAAGAACGTGCCTTTAGGAAACTATGTAGTCGCAAACATCAAGTGTACCACCTTGCAAGTTCAGTTGGTGTACAACTAGGCGATGAACAACCTAAGCAAACAATGTTTAACAATGTTGCATTGGCAAACAAAATTATACCTATACTAGACGACATAGGAAAGATACCTGTTGTCTATAGTTCCACAAGTGAAATTTACGGCGAAGGTCCTACCTTTAAAGAAGAAGACAATCCAGGCATTGGGTCAAGTTCAAAAGCTCGTTGGGCATATGCTACAAGCAAACTAATGAGCGAACACATGATACGTGCTAGTAGGTTTGACAGCACCATTGTACGTTTCTTTAATATTACAGGACCTAGCCAACTTCCTAACTACGGAATGGTATTGCCAAAGATGATTGAAGCCGCTAAAGCAGGCAAAGATATTATAGTACATGGAGATGGTTCACAAGTAAGAAGTTTCTGTCACATTAAAGATTGTGTTGAAGCACTTGTAAAAGCAAGTGAGAAACCAAATGAAATTTATAATATTGGTGCAGACAATCCTGTGAGCATGAAACAACTTGCTGAACAAGTAATTAAACTATCAGGTAGTAGTTCTAAGATACAGTACGTACCTTACGAAGAAGCATTTACAAAAGAGTTTGAAGACATTATGTATCGTGTACCAAACATTGATAAGATACGCAGTCTTGGATATGAACCTAAGTATTCATTAGACGATATTATTACGGACATGATATGAAAGTACTGTTTATCTTCGCACACCCAGACGATGAATCATTTGGTCCAGCAGGAACAATAATGGCTCACATTGGTGCCGGCGATGATGTTACAGTAGTAAGTTTATGCAAAGGCAATCGTCCAGGCGCAGACGTAGAAGATTCTAGAAGTACACAATTTCAAAAGAACTGTAAAGCAATGGGTGTCAGTGGAATAATATTAGATCAGTCAGATTGTTTAATGACACGACAAGAAACAAGTAATTCTGTAGAACAACTACTGAATAACATAAAACCTGACACAGTGTACACACATTTTATTGGCGATGTACACCAAGACCATAGACTGGTAGCAGAGTGCGTAACTGTTGCTTGTAGACCAAAGCCTGAAAGCAGTGTAACCAAACTACTAATGTGTGAGATACCAGCAAGTACAGAATGGGCCTTTGGTACACATGGAGCCTTTACTCCTAATGTATACATTGATGTAACGCCTTATGCAGGACGTAAAGCAGAACTGTTAGGTTATTATGAAACTGAAGTGTATGACTTTCCTGATGCAAGGTCAGTTGATAGTATGATGCTACAGGCTAATTATCGTGGTAAACAGTGTGGTGTTAGTTACGCAGAAGCGTTTCAATTGGTTTTCGCTCGAGGCCAAACAGCTCTTTAAATCCATACTTCTTTGCTACAGCCTTGTACACACCTTTACAGTCATCATTGTAAGGAAATGCAAACGACTTAGGAAGAAACCCTAAATTGGTTTCAAACCATTTTGCACATTGTTTAGTGTCGTGTATTATGTACGTACTTATTTCAACTAAGTTTTTGAACTGTCCTAGTTTAGCATGACTATAACTGTGACCTCCAATTTCAAACCCTTCGTCTATTAACATCTTTACGTGTTCAAGTGTCATACACTCTTGCCCAAGGTCGTTTACTCCTCGCTGTATAAACGCAGGCGAGATAAAAAATATTGAACGATGATTTGGAAACTTGTGTCGATGTTCTAGTTGAGATACTAGACCATCATCGTAGGTAATTGTATCATATGAGCTCAAGTCAACACTAAGGAATGTTTCTTCCATTTCGTGAATTGTAACTATATTGCTCATATTATTAGTTAGTACATTAACTTTGTACGTTCTCTTTTCCTGAACTGTAATTTTCTAAGTGTGCAATGTAATTATCCATTGAATGATCACTAAAGTTATCTATTTGACCTTTTTTAATGCCCATCCACATGCCACGTAGTTTGTCTTTAACCAGTTGCCAACCTGTAGGCTTTCTATAGTTACCAAATGCATTTAGGTAATGTAGTTCGCCACAGTGTCTAAATCCTAAGAATTTTGGTGGAACAGTAGTAACAACGTCATTGTTGTTCTTCCATCTGTGATGCACAGTGCCAAAACTCTTTACGTAAGTTGGCCAACCTACTCTTGGTGAACCATATGTGTATAATTCTTCTGGATTGTTTAGTGTTGTATCACATTCACAACGGTTAGCCATAATAGTTGCCATTGCGGCTCCTAAACTATGTCCACATATCCATAATTTCTTCTTAACATTAACTGTACGTGCTATATCTTCGCACACCATAGGCCAAAGTTCGTCTACTTCTGCTTTGAATCCTCTGTGTACTCTACTAATTGTTTCAGCAACAACAGGAAATGCCTTTAAATCTGCACTAATGTCATTGAATTCAGTAGGTTGTGTTCCACGGCATGCAATAACTATATCGTCTTTGTTCATAAAACGGTATGCCTGTGCGCCTTCTCTATTGTAAAACTCTACGGTTGTAAAGCCTAAAGTTTTTACTTGCTTTTTTACCTCTTTGATGTTATCATTATAAGCTATACTAGACAGCTTTGCAAACAATAAACTTCGCTGAGGAAAAGATAGTTTCGAAATGTT
>JACLAB010016681.1_pt1 | contig 34444 bp, 23 predicted proteins | sample 8027921 | NCBI WGS metagenome assembly JACLAB01 (sample SAMN15725117, study PRJNA655200) | protist metagenome | isolation source: fluorescence activated cell sorting (FACS) single amplified genomes of... | place: USA: West Boothbay Harbor, Gulf of Maine | collected 2000-07-19 | reverse complement strand
TCGTCTCTTTGCATCAACACCACTGGAACTTTCGCGCACAATTTCCTCAAAGTCGTCTTAATCTTTGCTTTCTTCTTCTCGATGTTCGTCGTGCTCCCGCCGCCGCTGTTATCGGACCGCGGTGGACTCTTATTACTCGCGTCGTCTGAATCGTCGTCGTCGTCGCCATTCCTATTCTTCGCTTCTCCGTTACCGTTGTTCAAAACCTCAAAGCTCTTTTCGTCCTTCTTTTTCTCCCGCGCATCCGTCTCTTCCCTCAGCGCCAGCCGCATCATCCTTCCGTCCAGTAAAGCCACGTCAAAGGTTTCCTTCGACGCATCTTCCACGCACTTTTCAAGCGATTCCGATCGCGTGACTGTTCGTTTAACGAGCAAATGAATGAGGTGTTTTTTAGAAAAGGAGAAGAAAAAAGTGTGTCAATTTATTATAGCGCATACGCTCGCGCAAAGAGAGAGAGAGTTACAGGGAGAGATCGTCCTCGTCACCCACTGAGAATATCTTCTCGTCCATATCCAGAAATGATCAGATCTGATCTGCGGTAAACTCCGACCACCTTCCCGCGCGTACGTATGAATGTGAGATGTTCTCACCGCCTTGGAAACGTTCACGGACCATCCTTGCTTCTGGGGAACCTTTCTGTCCGTTTCGAGCGCGAATATGCTCATCTTTATCGCGGGAAAGCGACGCGATGATGATGATGATGAAACGAGCGGAAAAATCCAAAAAGCACGAGCGCGCGTAACCGAAATTTATAATCTAAAAATCCGCTTCGTAAACGCGCGCGTAACGACCACACGCGACGAGACGATGCGCTCACCTTCGTAACACAAGGATTCTAACACTTCTTTACTCTCCGAAAACGTCGTTTCGTCTTCCGTGACGAGGACAACCTGATGATGAGAGAACGGATATATTTGATGGTCAGAGATTGATTTTTAAACGCGGGGGGAGCAGTCCCCTCTCTCGAGATGAGACGATGATGAAGCGGAGAAAAAAAGAAACGCACCTTTAAACCTTTCGGGAACCCGGGTCGTAAACTTCGCACGAACGTCATCACGTCCGCGCCGCCCATGGCGATTGCAGACCGCGCGCCGGGCATGTTGTGTTCTTTATCTGTGTGTTATAGTGTGTGTTCGTGCGCTCGTCTTGGAGACTCTGGTGGGAGAGTTTATCTGAAAACTTTTCGAAAGAGGCGAACGCTCTCTCCGTAGAACGAAAAATACTCTCAAAACGAGAAGATATTTCAGTCGTCTCGTGACTGGATATGTGTTTCGAGAGATCTTTCCGTCAGAGAAGGCGTGGTATTGCAGAAAGCAGCAGGCAAACAACACAATAAAGAAGAGAGTTGTTTGTTCTTTCTTTACTCGTTTGGGGAAAAGAAACGCCTCCTTTTCGTGGCTCTGTTTGTTTTGTCCTCAGAGAGAGAGAAGCACGTACATAAAATGAGGACGACGTCGTGCACCACCACCACTTCCTACGCGTCGTGTTCTTTCCGCGTTCGACGGAAGAGGACTTCGACGAAAAGAAAATCGATTCGATTTTTCTCGACGGTATCGTCTTCGTCATCTTTCGAAAGAGATGACGACGACGACGCCGTGGCGACGATGGAGCGGAAAAGCAGCGGCGAGACGTCGACGTCCTCCTCTTTTACGATGACGACAACGAGCGTCACTTTGAGAGAAGACAAAGAAGAAACAAAAGCGGTGAAAACGTTCAAGATGAGACAAGGCAGGCACGCTTCGTTTTCGGCGAAAAAATCCGGCACGGTGCACGTGCTCGAGGTGTCGGATCCTTCGAGAGGGTTACGAGAATACATGAGCTTACCGGCGACGTCGTACTCTACTTTAGACGGAGAAACGGTGAAACGAATAGACGACTGCACGTTCGAGTGCACGCTAGGGACGCTCTCATTTCTTGGGTTTAAGATTACGCCGACGGTGACGGCGAAGGTGGACGTGAGGCCGAACGGCGCGGGGCCGATGATTTCAGTCGAAGAGGCGACGATTTCGGGGAGTAAGATTGTGGAAGATGCGAACGAACAGTTTCAGTTGAGTTCGGTGAACGACGTGTCGTGGTTTGATTCCGCGACGGAGGAGTTTCCGAACCAGAAAACGATTCAATCGGATACGACGGTGAGCGTGTATTTGATCGTGCCGAGGTGGTTTCCGTTTACGGTGAAGAGCACGGAGAGGACCGGGAGATTTGTCGTGAATCAAGTGGTTGGTCAAGTTGTTCCGAGATTTTTGAAACAGTTGAAAGCAGATTACGAGGTGTGGAGTTTAGGGGACGATTCGAGGAAAGCCGTGTGTGAGGGCGGGTTGTTTGACGTCGATCAATCGAAAAGCAATCCGGAGATGTGCGACGTATCTTCAAAGGAAGAAGACGAACAGGATTGAGAGATCGTTAGTATTTTTCACGAAAGTGAATTTAAGATGTTTTAATATTGACATTATTATTATTTGCGGCAGCGGCGTGTGCATTGTAAAACTTGAATAATAATAAGGTGTCGTTACGTTCTTTCTTCTTCTTTAACTTCTTCGACGATATCGACCGCGGCGTTGACCGCCTCCAATCGCGACCAGTTTCCGTGCTTGTCGACTTCAAACGACGCCGCGCTCGTACTAATATTCTTGTTCTCCCCATCAATTTTTTGAACGAGATACAACGCATATATAAAACTCAGCCTACGAAAGGCGAGCGAGGAAACGTAGAGGATGTACGCTTGGAAAACGAGCATGCAACTATCCGCGATCGCTTCTACTCTCGATTTTTGAAACGCTTCTCCTCCCATGGAATATAAACTCGCGTACGCTTTCGACCAAAACAAAAGAGCAAACAAATTACACACCTGTTCCGCGTGATTCACAGACGATACCGTCTGTTCGCGCACCTGGTTTGCCGTTTGTCTCAAAAGTATCGCGTGTAACACGCATAAAACCGCGTTGCCTATAAACTCTACTTTTCGTCTCGAAATCATAACCGCGATAAAATACGCCGAAGAAACTAACGGCGCGTACGCGAGCGTCTTCAAACGTCTCCGCTTTTCGGCGCAGTCCTCGGTTTCCGCTAACGAACAGTCGCGGTCCATCGCATCGCTCGCGGGAACGAATATCGATTCAAAGTAATCGATCGCTTTTACGAGCATTTATATTTTCAAGTGTATTATTATTCGCGAGAGAAGGAAGAAAAAAGAAAACGAAGGAGAGAGAGAGAGAGAGATCTGAGCGTTTTTTTTTCTTTTTGGCTCAGAAGCCAAAACAACGTAGTGCTAATCAAAAGTTCACGCGCGCACTCCGCGCGCCATGAATTCAGAGAACACCATTCACCTTGTCATCATCATCGCCAAGAAGAAACGAGAACTCTCATTCGTGACTCGCTCTCTCTCTCTCTCTGTGTTCACTCTCTCTCTCTCTGTGTTCTTGTTGTTGTTGTTTGTTTTCACTTTTCACCCACAAAAGTGGGCGTTAGATACAAAAATAAAAACTCTCTTCCCCTCCTCTCTCTCTCTCGTTTTTGGACGAAAGTATACGCTCATCATCGGCTCAAATGATACGATTGTGTAATCAAAGGACTCCACGAGTACTTCATAAGCAGCTGATACGGGTAGTTTCCGTTTTTTTGTCATCATCGCCGCGCGTTGTCTCTTCTTCGTCCATACGAGAGAGAGAGAGAGAGAGAGAGAGAAAAAGAAAGAAAGAGAAGAGCGCGCAAAAACGACGCCGACGAAAATTTTGTATCTACAAAATACGCGAAACGTGGAAAAAGAACAAGGTGTCGTTGCCGCTACTGCTTTTCTGCCGCGACTCGAGAGAGAGAGAGAGAGATAGGCTCAGAAACACGTTGCATAATCACGCAGTTTTCTGTCATACTTCGACGTTTACTTATTTTGCATTTTTGTTGATCATCATCGCCTACTAAAGGGCGATCGATTTTAAAACGAGAGCAGAGAGAGAGCGCAGACTGAGGTTTAATGAAGAGTGAGAAGACTTTTCGCAGACGAGAGAAAAAGGTAAAAAAAAAAAAAAAACATCATCATAAAAAACACACACAACAAAAGAAAGTATTGAGCGCTCGGGGAGCTTCCACGAAGGAGTAGTTAAGCCCACGAACAAATGCTTTTCACCGGATATAGGAAAACTGAGTGTGCGTGAGTACACAATTATCCGGACGACTTTGTACACGAGTGAAAACACTTACGGTGATTAATGTGTAGATTGGAGTTTGAGGTGTAAAGGGAAAAAAAGAGCATGCCTCGTCGTCGTCCTCCTCTCTCCTTCCTCCTCCTCCTCTCTTTCCTCTTCGTCTCTCTCGTCTTCTTCTCCAACAAAAGCGAGAATGAGAGGCATACTCTCGAAGATTTCGCGTTTGAAACATCGCAAGAACTTTTCAGCGGGACGTGGAGAAACGTCGTCGCCTTTGATTCCAAATCCATCCGAGAGAGGAAAGAGCGATTGGCGAACGTGTTTCATTTAGGGAACGCGGACGATTTTGCGAGGAAGAGAAGAGAGGGAGAGGAAAGGGAAGAAGAGGAGAAGAAGGTGTCGGTGCCTTTGTTGACAACGAACCGGGCGGAGACGAGGAGTAGCGACGACGACGACGACGGCAACGCGCGTTGATAGATTTAGAAAGAAAGAGTAGAGTATTAGGGGATTATGTGTTAGATGTTTTTAGATATTTCAATGTTTCTCTCTCTCACTCTCTCTCTCTCGTCTTCAGTGCGTATATAAACGAAGTTTTTTGTGCGTCCGTAAGCTCTTTTTACTTACTTGCCTGGGCGAGTGATCGAGCGCATCCAAGACGCGCGCGCGCGCTTGATTTCTTTCTCACGCGAAAGGCGCGCTCGATCGACCACCGACGATGGCGTTCGTAACGTTCACGGCAACAATCGCTCCGACGAGAACTCCAGCTGCTTTCAAAAGGTTCTTATCTTCCTCGGATAAACCATTTTTAAACGCTTTCGCCCTCCTCCATAAGTCTCGAAAGCGTCTTCTCGCGTCTCGCGTGAACCTTCGCCACGCGGCCGGCGCCGCGCGGCGAAGGTCTACCGCCGCTTTTCGTGCGTTGCGCAAGAACGCGCGCACTTCTGTTCTCAACGCTTCCAGGAATGATTTCTTCCTCTCTTTCTTCTTTTCTTCCCTTTCGTCTCTCTCGTCAGAAGAAGAACTCTTCGAATCTTCGCCCAAGTCCGAAAACTCTTCTATTTCCGAACCACCACTCTGATCCTCCGTTCTTCTCCTTCCTTTCGTCGTCGTCGTTGTTTTCTCCGAGACGACGTTTTCTTCTCCTTCGTTTTTTCCCGTCCTCGTCGCAACGGTACCCCCAATCTCCAGCGACGCCGGCGGCGAGAGCGACAGTAGTCCTCCTTTCTTCCTCCTCAAAGTCTCCTCTTCGCTCTCGCTCTTCTCCTCCCGCATCGTCCGTTCGTTCTCGTCCTCGCCGCTCGCTTCCGATTTTTCCATCACGTCCCAAGACGACTCTTCCTCTTCCTCTTCCTCTTTAATATCTTCGGTAAAAAAAGTTTCCTCTTTCATGTCTTCTTCGTGGCCCTCTTCTTCTTCTGACGACGGCAAAGTTTCCTCCTTCTTTACTTCTTTGTCTTCTGCGCCTTCTTTATCGTCACTTGTTGCGCGTCTTCTTCTTCTCGGCTTTACGCCTTCTTCTTCTTTCTCGGACATCTTACGTGCGCCCTTACGTTGTGTGGTAGTTACTCGTATTTTTTGCTTTTAAAAAAACTCACAAATATTTTTACCTCTTTCCTCTCTGCTCGTGTTGTTGTTGAGAAGCGCTTCGAACGAACTCACGAGCAGCTCGCGTGACTGTCCTGAAATATATAACACAATTGCTTCTTGATGCGTCTGATCGAGTTAGATGTGATATAATTGCGTTTTAGTACGTTTGGTATTTCATGCGTTTATGAGAGTGTTTTGACTCGTATTTTTTGGTAAAAACCACACTCTTTTCCACACAAAAAACAAACAATAAAACGATGAGAAGAGCATTGTCGTTGTTGGAGAAAACCTCTCGTCGTAGCAGCATTAGCGGTAGTAATAATAATAGTAATAATACTTTAGCAGTAGCTCGTCAAAGCGCTAATGCTTTCTTCTCGGGCAGAAATGGTTTTGGTTTTGGAGAGAGGCGCGCGATATCTTTTCTTCTTCAGAAGAGAAATGGCGATTGGAAAACACCTAATAATAATAATAATAATACTAATAATACGAACGCGTCGTACGCGACGAAAGGTCGGGGCCAATCCGCGCCGAAAGGGTTTACTCCACCGGCCGCGATGGCGGCGAAAGCGACGTCGAATAATATCAACTTTAACCCGTTTCAATCGAGCTCGAACGCACTCGCGGAACCGTATCGAGGGAGGAGGAAAATGCCGAGCTCGATGACGAAAATACCTCGATATTTATACGATATCGGCTTGAACAAAGCGAAGGACATATATTGCACGTCGAAAGTGACATCGGCAATTAAAGGGTTCGACTTAAACATGTTTAAGAGAGATGCGTCGATATTGTACGAGGAGATATCGAGAGCGATTGCGAATAACAATTTGTCCAGTTGTCGCCGAGACGTGAGCGATAAAGTGATGCAAGAGTTGAAGCAAGAGCAGAAAAGAAGGACGAAGAACGGGTGGTCGAGGATTCGGTGGAATTTGAGCGAAAAAGGGGTGGAGAACGTTTCCGTGGTGCAAGGACGGATGATGGCGACCAGTCAGGACTTGACCAACGCGTTCGCGCAGTTTACGGTGAGGTTCGAGAGCAGACAAGAGTTTGGTGCGTACGACGACAACGACCGGTTAGTCGCCGGGGATTCCGAGGAGGTTGGGGCAAATTTGAAGGTTGTAGATCATTGGGTGTTTGAGAGAGGTATAGGACCAATTCACAAGACGAATTCGAGGTGGCGGTTGTGCGCGAGACTGATCGTAGAGGAGTGATTTTTGAATGGGAAGATGAATTTTCTTGCATACGCGTGGGTGCGCGTGTGTGAATTAGGAGTGTATATTAATTGATACTATGATCTCATATAACATGTATTCATTTTCAACCAATCGTCGTCTCTAAGTTAATATCAATCCTTGATAGTAAATGCGGAATGCTACTCGCCACGGCTCCAAACTTCTCGGCGTTGTCGTACAACTCGAAAATCGGTACCGCCACCAACTTGCTCGTCTTTGGCACCGCAAAGTAACACTTCTCCGGCAACTCCACTAAAAACACCTCCAACGTTTCTTTCGGTTTCGTAACGTGCGGTGGCAAATACGGGTACATTTGCGGCTCGAATCCTATCCTGTACCACGTGGACAACTGATCTAAAATGTCAAACGAGGCTCTCAAATTCGCCTCGTTCGATTCGTTCGGCGCGGCTAATTTGTTCGCTAACTTTCTCTTCAACCCTTCCGTGGTCCCTTCCCCGGCTCTTAACCTCCCACCAGGTAACCGAAACGTGCTCGTACTCGCGGAAAAGTGCTGCCCAGGTCTGTCCCACTGCGACGCCGGCTTTCCGTCCGCCGTTCGCTGCTGCGCGCCCGGAGGCAACGTCGATTCTTGCAACAACAAGACGTGCGGACACCCGTGCTGATTCACCACGCACACGCCAGCCACGGACCGTCTCGCAATCCCTCCACTTTTTTCGTACTGCTCTCGAATCCTTCTTAATCTCGCATCTTTCGCGTTACTTTTTTCCTCCTCTTCTCCTCCTTCTCCGCCTTCTTTCTTCTTCACCACTTTTACGCCAAACGTGTAATTCCCCAACGAATGCACGTTCAATCGTTTCGATTTGGACAGTATCCCTCGCATGGAGGCCATTTGTTGTCGCAGTAAATCATCGTCATCCATCGCGTTCGGATGACCACGACCACCCGCGCCTCCCAAAGCGCCTTCTCCGTGCTCCTCTCCTTCTTTCTCCTCTCCTCCATTAACAACACCTTCATCAAACATTCCCCCTGCATCATCATCATCATTGCCGTCTTCCTCTAACGCCTTCTCGTGCGCTTTGATGTCCTCGAATTCAAAGTCTTCATCCTCCGAATCCTCATTTTCGTCACCACCACCACCATCGTCGTCGTTTTTGCTGCTCATTTGTTGTCTTCTTCTTCTTCTTTAATGAAGCCTCTTCTTTGTTGTCTTCTTCGCGTTGTCTTCTTTGTGGCAATCGCTTTTCCTTCTAAAGTTTTGTCTTCCTAATTAGGTTTTAACACCCTAAATTTTCAATTTCAAAATGTGCCTCTCAAAAAAGGGAAAAAGCGACAAAAAACAACTCCCTGCGCGCGCTCGAGACACGCTACTTTCGGGGAACGACAACACCCGAAGAAAGACTTGCGATGACGACGACGACGATTCAGAGGATTCAGACCCCCTCGTTGTCGTCGTCGTCTTCATTTTTTTTGCGGAGGAGGAGTAGGAGAAGGAAGAGAGGAGGGAGACAGCAACAACAACAACAACAGAACAACACTTCGTTGGTCGTAACGGCAACATTCGTCTCGAGTCACGGGCGCTTTGTTGTTGCGAGAACTGACGAATACGCGTCGTCCTCGTCTGTTGGCGAGAGTAGTATTGCGAGTAAAAGGCTGCCTTCTTCAAGAAGAAGGAGCGTTTTGATGAGCCCCCCGGCGAAAGCGGCGTCGATAACGCCGTCGGATGATTACTTGGACGGGGAACGTTTAAATTTTTACGCAACGACCAAAACGACGAAAAACGCTCCCGACGACTGGTTGAATGCGAGCGAGAAGCGAAAGAGGAACATTTTACTCCCTTCCTCTTCTTTGGAGGAAGAAGACGCGGACGACGACATCTACCAACTCACGAGAGAAGACGAGAGTGTGCACGAGGAAATGTGGCTGGAAATTATGGAAATAGTGGCGACGTTTGGCACCATCGGCGGCGGCATCGCCGCCGTCGCGCTCGGCGAAGTGTACTTGTGTTCGCTCGTCATCGTGTTACCGATACTGGCGTTTTCGTTGAAGAAAAAGAGGGAGACGAAAGTGAGAGAGAAGACGCGGATGCGATTGATGCAGTTGAAAGAAGAGTTGATGGTGGTGACGAGGAATAAGACGACCAATGCGACCGTGATGAACTTATCCTCGCAGTTGCAAAAGAAGAACATGGTCGCGCTCGAGTTTGCCATTCAAAGAGCTTTGAAAGAAGATGGCGCGGAGTTCAGCAAGAAAATTGACGCTCGATTAGACGCGCTGGAAAGGGCGATGCAAAGAGCCGCGGAGAAGCAAGCGGCGAGTCAACGAGATTCCGGTGCCGTGGCTGGGATGTTAGCCAGGGACGTCGCGGATGCTAGGATTGACCAGAGAGAGAATTTTAAAAAAATGTACCGCGAGTTGGAAGAGGCGACCAAGTTATCGATGACGGAAAACGAACGAACGAGGCAACAGGTCCAGAAAGAGTTGGAAACGTTGTGGGAGCTGGTGGAAAACGTGGAGAGGGAGATTTCCGGGGTCAGCGACGGCGTTGGAGAGCGGTTGACGATGATTTTAGAGGCAAGAGCGGCGGAACAGAAAAGGTTGAGAGAAGAAGAGGAAGAAGAAACGGAGAAGAAGAATCCGTTTGAGAACAAAGCGATTGCTGAATTCGCGTTTTCCGAGGAGTTGCAAAACAGAGTGGATGAGATTGCAAAGCTCGCAGACGCGGTGCAACGCGTGAAAGAAGCCATCGACGCCAGAAACGAGGCTGAGCTCGGGAACGAGCTGATTTCAAAGATGGACGAGAGTCAGTGGCAAGCGCTCGGTTTGCGATTTGACGCGCTCTCGGAAATGGCAGAAACGACCGCCGAGCGAGTGGTTTCGGAAATCAGTGAATCGATCGAAAAAAAGAGAGGAGTGTTTTTGAGCGATGATGATAGCGGTGATGCGAACGCTGCGATGATCAATGCGATGAAAATGGGCGCGAACAAAATCATCGCCGCCAAGGAGAAGGAAGAGTCGTATTATTCGTTAGATCTGGACGATGATAGCGTGGACGATATGAACGAATCGAAAACCGGATTTGAGCGCGCGTTGCGACGAACGGGAAGCGTTGAAATGGTTGCAGAAACTGTGAAAGCTAGTAGCGATGAAGATAGCAGGCGAAGGCAAGAGCCATCGGCGTCCATGCAGACGAGGATGGCGATGCAACAACCGACGACGTCCACATCGGAAACAAATAGTAATAGCAACAACAACAGCAAAGAATCATTTAGCAGCAGCGTCACTAGCGATGCTCCGATAAACGCCCAGCCTGGCGTAACGAAAGAAAGCGCGTTCGAAAACATGCAAGCGATGCTCAGAACGGAAGAAGTAGAGGAAGATATCTTCGACCCGTTCGCCGGAATAGCGGCGTCCGCGTCGGAAGAGTCTTCAGAAGTCACCGCGAGTGCGATTAGCGAAATAGTCACCGACATAGCAGATGCCAAGAAGCAAGTAGATCAGAAAGCCCAAGAACCGATCGCGTTGGCATCGTCGTCGTCGTCGTTCGACGAGAAAATCGCTTCGGGTTTAGAAAGCTTACGCCAAGGCCGCAAGCTCGCGCGAGCGGCTGAAGACGAATCGGCGAAACCTGCGGTATCTTTGGAAAACCTCATGTCCGCGGAAGAGTGTTTTGCGAACGCCGCCAATGACTTTGTCGTCGCCGTAGAAGTAGAACCGAGCGCAGTTTCAGCGAAAGGGAATCTGGGCAACGCGCTTCTCGCTCGAGGCGTCGCGTTGCGAGCTTTACGAGATGCCACCGCCGAACGCGTGTTTGGTTCTTCGTCGAAAAAAGGTGCATTTGGCGGTTTAAGTGAAGAAGACGTGCGCTTCTACGGCGAAACCGCCGAGGACGCGCTCGTGGATGCCGGTAAATACTTTCGAGCCGTCGCCGTCGAAGACCGCACAGCAGCGGCGGCTGCGGATGAAAAAGAGCAACAAGCCTCTACTTCTTCATCGTCGTCGGTTGCCGTAATCGTAGCGCTCATCGCCTGGGGACGAGCGTTATCGCAACGCGGTGCGCTCGTCCGCGATGACGCCGAAGTTTTCAATTTATACGATTCCGAGGAGGAGGAAGACGAATCTGTCATTACGAGTAACTTGGCGGACGCCTCGAAGTTGTTCCTCGCCGCGGCGGAAAAGCACCGAGCGGCTATCGAAAAATGTGCCTCGGCTGAAGAAGAACAAGGAGACGCTAAGAAAACCAGCGCCGCCAAAACGCTCATCCAATCCAGACGCATCGAAGCCTACTGTCGCTGGGGCGAAGCCCTAGAGTCTGCCGCAGAGTGCGAGTTCGCACTCGGAAGCGGTAAAGAACGCGAACTTTGGACGGCGGCGAGCGGAGCGTACGGTGAGAGCGAACGCCTCGGTGAAGAAAGCGGCGCCGCCACTGCCGGCGTCGAAAGGTGTGAAGCAAAGCTCGGCGAAGATTTCGAATAATAAAGTAAGTATGAACCGGAGGCGACTACCTAAGCACCGTAGATTTTCTGTATTAATTAATATTACTAAACTAATCCTAGAATCAGTTTTTCAACTGGATCCATGATCTTAACGCGCCTTTTGGATGGCACGCCGCCTTTCTCAACCGCCAACTCGCGTAATGCCGCAGCCGCAGCTTTGGCCGTCTTACTTGCCCCTGAGCGGATAAACACCGCGGGCCAACCCATCGGGGCATCCGCGGTCACCCATGTCCCGCTCCCACTACTTTCCTCGTCGTCGCCACTTTTTTTCTTTCTTACCGCCGACGTCGATATCGGCGCTAAAATGGTTGTCCACGCGTCCATCCACACGTCTTCGCGAGGTAAATAACAATGCACTCTCGACGTTTTACGATCCAAAACCGGCGCGATCAACAAGTCCCGTCCGAGTAAAAACTGCGAGGTCAAATCACTCGCTACTTCATCGTAGGTGTAGTGAATGAACATCATTCGCGTCATAGGTAAACCGACGTTTTCCGCCTCGCGCATAGCTTCGCGTTTGTATTCGAGCAACGCAATGTGCATGGACGTGCACCACGCTAAATGCGCAATAATCTCCTCGTCGTCCCATACTTGCGCGTTGTGGTGTGGTCTGTTTCCTTGGTGTGAACGATACACAGCGTCTGAAAACGCATTCAATTCCATCCATCGCATCAGCAATTCTTTCGATCGGTGTCGCCCCGGCGTCGCCGTGTACCCGCCGATATCCGAATGACTCAAAGTCAAACCGCTTAAACCGCCGGTTAATATGCCATTCAGCGCGGATTTAATGCCGTCTCGATTATCCCAACTCACGAGTTGGTCGCCAACCCACTGAACGCTCGTAAATGACGGCGTCAATAAACTCGCCGATCTCGTCCAGAAAAATCCCGTTTTCTCCAAGCCGGCGCGTCGCAGAGCGCGTTTTTGAATCCTCGCCCAATCTTCCGGGTACCGGTTGTGCGTTAAAATTGGTAACTCTCCAGATTTCAGAGTTGCATCGAACGGTAAATATTCTCCAAAATCTGCCATGAACGCTTTCGCTTTTGTCGCGACGAGCATATCGACGATGACATTTTCGATCCAACGCACGCACTCCGGGTTGGTTAAATCCAACAAGGAAAACGTAACCCCTGGTTCACTCACGAAACCGTACCCTTCGCCTTTCTTGTTCTTGATGAAGTACCCATTCTCTAAAGCAAAACGGTATAAATCTCCGTGATGGTCTTTCGAGTCCATCAAAAACGGATTCACGTACGTTGCCAAGTGTGTGCCTTTCTTTTCAAACTCCTCGCGCAACGCGTGCCAATCCGTGTATAAATCTTCATCGAGTTTCCAGTTCCACCAGACGCGTTCGATGCCGATGCTCGTGTTTCGAAATCCCGACCAATCTTGTAACCAAAACCCGGCTATTTTCACCCCGCCATCGGTTAGCTGTTTTTCGATGCGTCTGACTTTACTTGGACCGCCAGTCATACCGACGATGACGCCTCGCATCGCCCATTCCGGTAACGGTTTAATGCGTCCAGAATATTCCGTGTACGCTTGTAATACGCCCGGAATATCTATCGCTGCGATGATTTGACCGCAAACTATGCCGGTAGGCGCAACCACGTGCACGCTGATTGCGTTTTCCTCCGTAAAATCAAACTCAGAATACGTGTAATTGGTGAGAAAAAACGATCGCGCCTTCGAGGTGACGTAATGTGGAATCGCCGAGTAGGTTGTCCACCAATCGCCGCTGGAACCTTTAAATAGGAGCTCCGCCGTCGCAGAAATCGGTTGCTTCCCTCTCCCTACGCCTTGTTCGCCAGTTATGATTGGCACTCTCCTACCTGTGTGTTCGATCGATGTGTATTGTTCACCTAATCCATACACTCGCTCGCGCTTCTCCACCGCGTGCGTCAAAATCAAATGGTTCAAGTTCACCATCCTCCGATTCCTCCTCGGGGATCTTTGCACGCCCGGAACGATTTCGTCCCAAATAATCGTGAATCCAATTCTATCATCGCTTCTGGATGCAAGCGCGACGGAATATGACGCTCTCAATTTCGCGTTTGCTTTCTGCTTCGCTAACTCAATTTCCGATTCTTGGTCGTCCGAGAAGAGCGCGTGGTACATTTTACTTCGTCGTTCGTAAAATGTGTTCACGAAGTGGTCAATCCACGCGTCCTCTTTCACCACCGTCCCTTTGATGACTATGCACTCCACTAATTCTACGTTACTATTGCTATTCTGACTATTCCCATTATTACCACTACCACTACTACTACTACTACTACTACTACCGCTACTATCGACTTCAATCAACGCGACGCCTCCGCCGCCGTCGTCTTTGTCCTCCTCCTCAACATCCGTCGTCCTCGTCTTCCTCTCCACCCTCCCGTCGTAATGCACCTCGCACGTCTTCCTTTCCATACTATCGATCGTCTGTACCGTCGTTCTCAACTTATTTAAAACCTGTATCCTAAAATGCCCGTGGATCAACTGGTGCACTTTAATCGGCCCGCTCGCGAGCGTTAAAAACGGTCTCTTGGAGATGGACGACCACGTTTCCGTGATTGGACACAAGCGCTGCCGGAAACAAAACTTGGCTCTCTTGTGCGTGATTTTCAGCGTTTGCTCCGTGTTTTGCCACTGCGTCGTAAAGAAGATAGAAGAAGAGTCGTGCGAACGATATCGTCGGGTCAGTAAACGCTGAAGATGTGATGATGAATGTGTGCGCGCAAAGAGGAAGAAGAAGAAATTTTTAATCCGAAAACTCTCTCACCTGGACGGTAAATTTCCCAACATCAAACCTCACATCCCCCAAATCCGAAGCCACCCTCCCTTCCTCTGAAATCTTATGATACGTCTTATCCACGTACGGCGCGATGATAAATATGATCGCCAACACGAACGCGGAGGAGAATATTGGAATTTTCGGTCGGTAGAGTTGCGTCCGGACGAGTTTGATGGCGCGTTTGATGGGGGATTTCGGGGGTCCAATTTTCCCCAATTTTGTGTTTCCTCCTCCTTTTCCTCGTTCTTCTTTTGCTGTTGAAGAGCGAGAACCTCGTCGCGGTGGCGTCGAAGGTGGCGTGCTCTCCTCTTCTTCTAATTTGCGTCGGCGTCGCGCCGTTGATGGTGGCATGATGTGATTGATGTTTACGTGTGTGTTGTAAGTGTTGTGTGCGTTTTTTTTGAAGCATATGACTCGACAAAAGAAAAACTCTACAAAAATTTCTCATCTGAAAGCGAAGACGTTGAACAACATGGACCCTTTCAAATGCTCCGGTTGCTCGACAATTACCCGCGGAAACTTTCCCCTCGATTTTAACAAAGCGACGACGTCTTGAACTCCGGTTTTATCCTCCTTATCGTGGACTTCTACGACGATCGTTTCGATGTGTGCAAAATCTTCCTCGAGTATGCCGCGAAGGACGGAGAGCTCGTATCTCTCCACGTCGATTTTTAAGAGGTTGATTTTTTTCTTCTTCTTGTCGTTGTTGTTCTCGTTCGTTTCGTCTTTGAAGATGGCGTTGGATAAAGTCACGCACGGAACGGTTTCAATTCTTTTCCCTCGCGATAACCACTTCACGACGAAGAAACAGATGGATTTAATAAACGCAGACTTGACGAAAAACAGATTCTTCTCCAAGACGAACCTCGCGAATGTTTTCAACATCAGAAACGTCGGCGCGTGTTTTATAATCAACGCCACGGCGTATTCGACGACATTTGCGAGCGTCTCTTTCTCGTCTTCGATCGCCGTCGACCACCCTGCAGCGTTTGGAAACGACGTAAACGAGATTGAATCTTCTTCCCCGTCGCCGACGGCTTCGTTCGCCAAACGCAACGATACGTTCGGATCGTCCTTAAACTTCCTCTCCAAGTTGCGCTTCAACGCTTTGTACGTTTCCGGTGACGGTTCGAACGCGTATAATATGCACTTTCTGTTATTTTGTGACTTTTTTTTCAGCGCTTCCAACGCGAACAATCCGATGTTTGCGCCCACGTCGACAATCACCGTAACAGCTTCTTCTCCTCCCGTTAGGGGTTGTTCTGCACCTTGAATCAGATACAAATCATCCGTCGATATCTCATCGAATAAAAACTTCACGTCCAGCTCTGACACGTAATCAATCAACACGTTATCCGGTAACAGAGCTTGTTTTTCTTTTCTGTTCAGCGTTACGGTCTTCTTCTTCTTTTTCTGCTGCTGCTGCTCGCGCTGCTTCTCAAAGCCCGACGATGCACACGCACCACCCCTGATGGATTTCATCTTCCGCTGACTGAAGCCAAAACCAGCATCATCATCCTTCTTGCGGCAATGATGATGGTGGTAATGAGAAAGAGAAGACGAGAGTGCCATCATCATCCTCATCGTTGATTTCAGATATGGTGTCGTATTCTTTCGCGTCGTTTACGTCGTCGTCGTATCATCATCATCCTGTTGGGTGGTTTGAAGCGCTCGCACACCCCTAACTGTCTTTTTCTCTCTTACTAAACGATTAGGGTTTGAAACCCTAAGCTTGATTTTGAATACATGTAAAAAGAGAAGAACAACGACAGAAGAGAACACGCTTTCGCGCGCGCGCATTAAAAACAATCAGAGAAAGAGAGAGTAAGAGAAGCGCAGATCTCTTCGTAAAGTATTTTTAAGCGCAGTAGAGCGCGAGGTTTGTTGTTGAAGAAGAGGTTTTGAAACAACAACAACAACCGAGAGACAAAGAGAGAAAGAGAGACCTTCGTCAGAGAGAGAAATCTTTGTTTGCGCGAAAGTGTTAAAGAGATAATGGCGATGACTTTAGACGAGGAGGACAAAATCGAAGAAGAGACTCCTCCTAACGATGAAAACAACACGAACGCGTGCCGTTGGCAAGACGTGCCGTTGATTCCTCAGCTCGTTGGTACCGTGTCACCGTGTTCGTGGTACTCGGAAAAAGATGGGTGCATTTACTCCTGGGGAGGACAGAGCGGCGAAGGCGAGGAAGCCTCGAGGGAGGAGATGAAGGTTTTGGACTTGGTCGGTGCGTGCGTTTCTTTCGTTTTTTCTGCTTTTGCGCGTTTGTACTGATTGCTCACGTTTTTTATATCTTTCTCTTTATTATTGCGCTTCCAACTACAGGCGGCGAATTCGCGCATTGGACGTTTCACGTGGAAAACAGCCCGAACCCGGACGCGTTTCCGTCGTTTTGCGCGAGAGAATTGAAGACGAGCAGCCGTAAGAAGACGACGACGAAGAAGAAGAATGAAAAAGATGAAGAAGACGAGGTCTTGACGTTTTTGTCCGGCGGTGCGGAAGAAGGGGAGAACGGCGGTGCCGGTGACGACCATCATCCGTCGACGAGTGGTAGTAAAACCGTCGCGCGAACGTACGACTCCGCGTTGAAAAAATGGACCATTTTGGAGCCAGCGGCAGATAGGAAGATCAACGCGGTACCTGACGAAAGGTTTGGCGCGTCGTCGACCTTCATTAGCGATCAGAAGGTGGTGCTGTTTGGAGGAGTGAAGAAACGCATTCCGCCTTTGAAACCCAAGCGCATATGTGGCCCGCACCTCATTAAGGAGAGCGATCTCCCTACGGAACATGAAGCTGCGATGAAGAAACAGAACGCCGCGTATACGAATGAGACGTACATTTTCGATTTCAAATCCAACACTTGGAATCACGTGAGGGTGCCAGTAAGGAAATGTCCTCCAGCTCGAGCGTTTGCGAGTTTAATCTCTGTTACGGATGACGTTGCGTTTCTCTTTGGCGGCGTAGATGCTGCCGGCAGGTGCTTCAACGACGTCTGGAAGTTTGACTTTAAGAACAAAAACGAGCCATGGAAAGAAATTCTTGCGGAGAAAGAGGCACACGAAATGATTCCACCGAGAATGTTGCACGCCGTCTGCGCGCTTCCCGACGGCGATGGTATGCTTGTCGTTGGTGGGAGAGGCAGTAAGAACGAATGCCTCGGCGATGCGTGGATCTTCTCGTGCGAATTTAGCGTTTGGCAAAAGTTACCGGAATACATGTCACCGAAGATGGGAGTATTTGGTGCAAGGCTCGTTCCAGCTCGATCGGCGGTGTTTCGAATCGGTGGCGCGTTTGCAGATGAGGTAGAAGGGAATCAAGTTATGATTGAAGAATCGAACGTTACGGGCACGAATACCGCCGCCTCTTCGCAAAAAAAGAAGAAGAAATCAAAAGTCTCTGCGGTGGAGTTATCGACAACTAATTCAGGCGCGTCATTTTTTGCCGGTGCTGGGTTAACGCACGGCAACGAACTCACGAACCCAGAGTTATTTGACGATGATGATAAAAAAGAAAATTTGTGGGACGACGTGTTCCCGCTGAAAGACTGCTGGGACGCAGATGCCGCCGCCCTGACGACGGATCTTAAAACCAGGAAAAAGAAGAAATCGGCTGGCGGCGACATGAAGCTGCCAAGTGTTAGTATTACCCCGACGAAGACGAAAAAGGATCTATCGATTTCTACGAAAAAGTCTACCGAAGTGCAGCCTTCGTTGGAACAGAGCAGCGGCCGCGAAAACGCGAACAACGTGACATCCATCGCGACGACAGAAACGCCACGAGCCGGAGTCCGGTCCGCGTTTGAGCCCGTCAAAGGTTCGCAAGCGTTTAAAGTGGACGGTAGATCTGCTCCACCGCCGGCGGCGCCCGTCGCCAACTGCGAGTTCTGTGTCGTTGAATTCAAAGGCAAGACGAGAAATCAAATGTTGATGAAGCACCGAGAGGAGTGTTCGAAAAACCCGAAGAACATCATCGGCGAAGCGACCGAAAAGATTGCCTTATCATTCTCAAAAGCCGACCGGCTTTTAGGCTTGCCCAAGCTGAAGGTGCAAAAATCTGCCGCCCCGAAATCCCACGGCGGCGATTTGCCCAGCTTGAGTCCGCGCGCCAGTCGAGAAGAAGTGCTCGTCCCGGGCGTGCGTCCAGCACCTTCGGACGACGAGGACGAGGATAAAGTCAACGCGGTCAAGAAGAAAAAGATGAAGAAACAACCTTCCAAGCTCGGGCGATCGAGTTCGTCTCAGATGAAAGTTGCCTCGGCCGGGAGCGGCGAGGTCGGAGGCAAAAGCAGCGGAGGAGATGCGCCGAACAACAACGCCGCTGCGGCCGCCGCGGGAGCAAAGAAGAACGAAGAAAAGGAAAAAGCGACAACGACGACGCCTGCAAACAACGAGAAGAGCATGCCACCCAAAAAGAGAAAGTTGGCCGAAGACGGGGCTACGCAAAAGAACGAGACGACGGAAGAGGAGAGAGAGGCGTTGAGGAACGAAGAATGCTACCAAAGGGTGATGCAGAGAAGCGTGAACTTGCCCAGATTGCATAACGCATCTGGAGCCTTGACGGTCTCAGAAGCAGATTTGATGAAATCGTTTGCACAACTGGCTAATATGAAAGAAGACGCGTTCAAAATAATGGACAACAAGATGAAGGCGGAGGAGAAAGAGATTTGGGACGGAGCGGCGAAACACCTGGCGAATGCAATGCAGAGCAAAGATTACGACAAACTCTTCAAAGAGCTGAGTACTAACGGCACAACAACAACAACCTCTCCATACAAAAAGGCGAAAGGAGGAGGAAAACTTCCAGCGATTGGTTCGAAAGTCGATTCTTCCAAGAGTAAAATTACGGGCACTTTTGACGCCGGGTACTTCGTAGAGCTCGTCATCGACGGCAAGAAATGCTCGGGGATTGCATTTTCACCAGTTTTGAAAACGACCACCATTGGCGGGAAACAATAGCAGAATCAATAGCAGCAAGTGTTATATAAAGCACGCATATACAGCAGCATACGTATTAGTATAGTATTCGTAGTATATCTTGTCCGCATTAACAAAATAAGGGAGAAACTAACCGCCTCGTAACTTTCGTGAGTACTCTCAGATCCTTCTCCGCGAAGAATATAGGTAAAACGTACGTCGCGAAAACAATTATCAATATGAACAAAAAAGGATAAAACGTAGCCACGGGTAACACAGTATTCTTATCGAAATCTGTCGAACGCGATACTGTAAAGACGACCGCAAAGGATAGTATTTGCAAAATCGTGTACGCGTTGATTACGCCCAGACGCACGAAACGGAAACTCTCTTCCGCTCGGTGGTTCACTTGCTCTCTTTGCGTAAACATGAGAAGGAACCGTTTCCATATATCGTTATCTTCTAAGGACGTGTAACCCATGTAGAGTAAAAAACCGGATATCGCTGCTACAGGTATTTCTCCATATAACGCGTGACGAAAAACCCATAAGGAAAGTAAACGAAGCAAACTCGCGCATAAGTTCGTAAATCTTCCGTTTTCTGTGGCTGAAATAATATGCGTTTTTGCCACGTAATCTTCTTGATACTCGACGCTCAAACTCGAAATTCTCGCGTGGATGGGCGAGTGCGGTAAAGATGGTATAGCGATTGGAAGGCCGAACAAACCTTGCAACGCGTTTATAACCCCGACGATAAAGTAATCGTAATGATACGATTTACCTTTCTTAAGCTTATTCTCCGGTCGGTTCGAAAGAACCGCTGAGATTTGGCTCTCAAAAAATACTTGCACTGCGAGTGATACGCCGCAAAAGCAAGCGACGAGTACTGATTTTGGATTATCTTTCATCTCGGAATACCTTGCGGGCGTATATGTTGGCCACATTGTGCCACTCAGTTTGTACCTCTCGTCATGGACTCGATCGACCGGCACGTCTGGCGCGATGTAGCTCACGCCCGTAAATACCAATAAACCAATCGCCGGCGCCAAATCGGATAAGACTTTCCGTATCGTCGTCTTTAGAAACGGACTCGTTTTAGTTGATTGTATTTTTCTACTCAAGGTGAACGTTCCAATGTGTAAAATGAAATACTTGAGAAACTCGGAAACTGTTTCCGCGCTTTGCATGCCTTTGTTGCGCATGGCGTTTATCGATGAATACATGAAAATAACCGCGACGAACATTCGCAGGCATTCGGCAAAGAATCTTCCAACGTATTTAATCAGCGACGCACCAGAAAAAGAGGCAAAGAGCATAGACGATAAGCCAGAGACCAGGGCGACGATGGAATAGAACGTTACCATGTGCGCGTTCAATCGAGACGCGGTTATCCTCACGACTTGAAGAAACGCTAACGTTGGACCGGTTATCCGAAATACTAACGCGGATTGCCCACCAAACAACGAAAATGCCACATTTGCCAAAGCTTCGGAGGTTAGAAAGCTCTCCAGGCCAATGCGTTCGTCGGAGTCGATGGTAAAAACCAAACCCACCGCCAAACAAGGAACCGTAGTGTTGAAGAAGAGCCAGACGATTGTGTTCAAAGCTCGAAAAAATGTAGGCGCGTCTTTAAAGGCGTCCGCGAAATCGCTCCAATAACGTTTCTTAACGACGCGATGAAAGTCATCCGAGATTCGTGCGAAAAAGGAAATATTTGAGCAGCACCGTCGTTGTATTGCTTTTCTCTGTTCTCTGTCTGCTTCCTCTTCTATTAAAGTTGTTTCGAGAAGTGAAAACGTTCGTTCTTGAGGTTGTCCGTTTCCATCGTCGTCGCCTCCGTGACGATACAAGAAACGACACATAGCCTCTCGAAATTCGCTCGCAGATCCCGCAGCGAGTGCTTCGAAGTAAAACTCTTCGTCGCTAAAGAGAGTGGCAATAGTCCCACTCGTGGCGAGTGCGTTTTTTGTTTGTTTGTGCATAGCGTAAGCATCCGTGATGACCAAGACGACGAATTTATACCCGTTCCTATTATTATTATTATTATTATTGAAAGGAAGGGGAGAAAACGAAACTTTCAACCACTCTTTTGCGCGCGCGATGATAACCAGCCTTGCCGATTTTAACACGCACGTTTTTGCGGAAACAGGGATTATGAGCGCCCCGTTACTTTGTACAGAAGCGGTTGCGACAGACGAATTCATCGCGTCGTCCAAGAAAATCGAAGAGATCAACGCCGCGGATTCATCGCTGCTGTTATCATCAAAATGCGTCTTAGCTTTCTCGACCATTTTCTTCACCACATCTCGCAACGTCTTTATGCTCGTTTTCTCCGCGGATTCGCCTTCACCAGTCTCCGCCGCCGCCTCCGATGCCACGTTCTCATCATCCACATCTAACAAAAGCACCGCGTCTAACTTCTCCGACCGCGATCTCGCCTCTACCAACCTCATCCTCCCACCATCATCATCTTCTCCCAAATCAACTCTCGATATAAACTTCAAATCGTTCGCCGCCGACCGTTCTTTCCGTAAATCTTTCTTTTGTAACCTCGCGAACACGCGATAGAAAATCATCTGCTCTCCCGCTTCTCCTCCTTCCTCTTGGACGCTTTCCTCTCCAATTAAACCACTCCTGCTACTGTTCGAAGAATCCTCCGTAACAGAGATATTCTGGTCATCGTCTACGCTCTCCTGCGTGAACCGCCTCTTGATCGGAGACGTCATCGCCAGCACCACGTGATTGGAAGCAGCAGCGTTTCGGAGTTCTCCGTCGTCGTCTCTTTTCTCTTCCTTCTCGGCTGTTGTTGTCTCGAGTACGAGTAGGTTTTCGTCTTTTGTTCTCGTTTTTAAACCCTCTTTGTCTTCTTCTTTTCCTTTCATTCTCTCCTCGCCTCTCCTCTCTTCTCCTCCTTTTTCTTCTTCTGCTTCTTTGTCCTCCATCGCGTCGTCTTCGTCGTCGACAGAAGAAGACATCGATTGTTGGTGTTCCTCGTTTTTTAAACCGCTTTTCGCGTATTTTTTACTCTTCTTGAAAATATGTCTAGGGTTTTATTAGGGTTTGAAAACCTATTACACCCTAAACTCTTTTATTAGGGGAGTTGTTGGCAAAAAACACCACTTAAGAATACGTGATGCTCCTCCTTCCTCCGATCGCGTCGAGAACCTCCTCCTCTTTCTCTGCCTCCTCCAGCTGCTCTCACGAGCGACGACGACGAGAGCATTCTTTTTTGAGAGCGGTTGTTCGATTTTGCAGTCAAAGTCCTGCTTCTCTTTCTTCTTCTTCTTCTTTTTTTCGAACATCATCATCAATTTCATCATCGACGCTTAGGAGGAAGAGGACGCGAAGAAGCAAGAGAACAAAAATCAGCGCAGGTTTATTCGGGCAATCGAAAGAAGAAAAGATCGTGGAACAATACTTAAACTCAAAAGAAGGCCACGAGGCGATTTTAAAGGCGAAACGAGAAGGGAAATCGAAGAAAGAGTTACTCAAAATGCACAAAAGAGATATCGTCCGGTTGTACACACAAACCAAAGATATGAAGCTCCCGTTCCATATCATTTCGCAAAGTCAACGCCTGGTCTTCGCGAGCTTCCTCAACGCCGTCATCGACATTCCAATCCTAAACGAAGCCACGGAACAAATTATTTTCATGAAAGCGGTGGATGTCATCGCGGACGCGATCGAACGCCAGTTGGAAAAGATGGGGAGCAAAGCCTTCTTCGAAGGCGTGACGGACGCCGGCGAGTCGAGAGTCGACGTGTGGGTGGTGGCCACGGCGACGAAGATTAACGAGAAAATAGATATTCCAGTTTTGAACGAAAAGCAAGAGCAAGAGGCGATCGAGTTCGTGTTACACGCCATGGCGGAAAGATTTTTGGCCAGTCAAGGGAAAACCATCGCCGAGAAGAAGGGGAAAGGGAAGATGTTTGGTTTCATCTGATTTTCATCTGATGATAGTTGTTGTAACTGTATCACATCGAAAGCTGCCATAAATTTTCACACGTTCCCGAGAAAAATTCTAAATAAGAGTAAGAATGTGTCGTCGAGTGCAGTGTTCCAAGTGCGACAAACCAACCTGGTGAGATTATTCTTTCGCGTGCCGTTATTCGTTTTAATCCGTCTTCTCGTTTCCTTTCTGTATATCTCTCTCTATCTATCTATCTTTCCTTCAAAATGTCTCATCTCTTTCCCGGTAAAAATTCTGATGAACATTTTCAACACGTAGGGCTGGATGTGGGATGCACATCGAAACCGCCTTAGCCGGGGTTAAAGAAGAAGACAGATGCAAATGCGAGCGAGGCTCGGTGTTCGGGTCCTTGCTCGGTAAAGGGAAGTAGCACATTTCGTGAGCGGACGTGTTGTGGTTACGTTTAGAAATTAGAAGTGTGTTTCTTACGTGAGATTCTCACGTCATGCTATCGTTATACCTCTCTGTTCAAAAACTCTCCGCTACGCGCTGCGCTAATTCTATGTCTACGATAATCGTCTTTAAATACGAGCATTATCATTATTATTAGTAGTATCTTCTTTGTCGTCGATGTGGTCGTCGTGGCTGTCATCAAACTTCCCGGCTTTATCGAAGCTCGCGCAAAACTGGTCGTGTACTTCTCTCACCGGCTTTAAGACGCCTTTCGCGATAGTCGCGGCTGGGATGAGATTTTTACACCCCTGCGGATGGCATTCGGAACACCACTGTTCGGGAAATAAACCGATATCGTTTATGGAGTGCTCGAACTGTTTTGTTTTTGCGCGGTCGGTGAAACCACCGAACGCGTCTCGAGTGGTTTCGAGTTTAATTACTAACGGTAATCGGTTGGAGAGTTTTGAGATTTCCAGCTCTGTCGCGTGCGTCGGGATGGCGAACGAAGAAGCGCCGTGTTGTTGTTCTTCTTCCTTTCCGCCGCCAACTTTCAAGGTTGGGAATTCGCCGCGCATGATTTTTACGCTCTCTGGAGCCGCGACTAAAGGTTTGATGTTCACTCCGTTCACTTTCGCCTCTCGCGCGAGTTTTGACGGCGAAACGAAATGGTCCAAAGGACACGTTCCCGGAATGTGGTTGCTATCGCGACTGCCCGGATAGTGACACTGAAAGGTGAAGATGTTATCGTGACCGCCCCAAACTTTATCGCACCAACACGGCATCGGCGGGATCAATAGCGTTCGCTTCAACGAAGCTGCGACGGCCATAGCGTTCGCCAAGGCTTTAATGTGTCCAGAACCGGCGACGAGATGGTCGGTGATAGAGGGCGTGTCGTGCGAAGAGATGGCGCCGTGGTCGTCGACGGCGTCGTCGTCCCATAAGTGAGCGGAAGCGTCAAACGTGATAAACTTTTCTTCTCTTTCTTCTTCAGGGACGCGCCACAGTCCAGCTTCCATGAACCTCCATTTTTTTGCATCGCCAGAACTGCCGTCAAAAGTATACGTCGCGTGTACCGCAAACGGCGTCTTCTTTTCCTTCTCGTGAAATTTTTGCACCATGTACACGTGACCGGGATTAAACTTCGCCACTGGAAACACTCCTAACAACGTGTCCCCTTCCGCGGCGACCAAGACGCGCTTGTTCTCCTTCGGCCCGAGAGTTCGCGTTCCATCCATGCGCATCACCTCCAAACCAGGCCACGCGTTTTCTTTCCTCGACATCGCGTTGAACACCTGTTGATCGCTGGTTAATCGATGAAACCTTCCATCCGTCGCGCTCAAATGCAAGTTCCATTGCTTCGCCCATTGAATCCCACCTTTCGTGTGTCTCAAAAACACAATCCCGGTGTTAAAGACGCCTCCTTTGGCGTAATTCCCACCGTCTCTCTCGTCCGACGTCGGCGATAAATTATCGCTCGACACAATCACGTCGGCGGCTTTCAACTCTTCGCACCCGTCGATATCGAACGATAAATTCTCCACCACTTTCCCGTCTTCGCTCACCTTCTCGCATTTCAAGTACTCCTCCGGATTCTTCAACCAAACGACGTCCGCGTCAGACATGACGACATCAAACCCAAACTCGAGTAAACTCGTCGCGTGCGAAATGCGCATCTTTGCAAAATTCTTCCACGCCTTCGAGGCGTGCGAACTTCCTTGCGCTTCCAAGTGGTGGTCCACGCGATAGGTAAACGCCTGTCCTTCGCCACCGTGCGATTCGTCCCCAACTGTTTTCTTCAAAATCTCGAACGCGTCGTCGTCCAAAGCACCAATCAACGTCGTCATCCCAATCGCTTTCGCCCACAAGATGAAATTCACCGCTAACTCTATGTGATGCGAGTTTGCGAACGACACCACCACCGCGCTGCCGCGATGTAAGCCCATGCGATTGACGACTTCGATCAACTCATCCGGAGCGTTTGGAAAGGACATTTTATCCACCCGAACTTTACTTTGCGAGTGAAATTTCCTCTCCATTTCTGCCGTCACCGGTGGTGGCGAAACATTCGGCGGCGGAGGGAAATCCGGCAAGGGCGGCACATTTTCCTCCTCCTCGCTACGGGTGGTGGTTCTCTCGACATCATCATCATCAAATCGCAACTCTCCTAACGGCGGCACGTACTTCTTCCTATCACTACTCCTATCCTCCCATCTACCATTATTACCAACCTCGTCGTCGTCGTCCTCGCGAGGAATGATGATGTCGTCGTAATCCTCGTGATTCTTCGGCGTCCCGCCTACCGGTAAGTGATTCCTCTTCTCGTGAGACTTCGGGACTCGAAATGTCATCCGTCGCATCCACGCGTACTTCTCCGTCTTTTGCAACTGGTCCACGTAGAGGAACAGGAAAAATCCAATAACAGTGACCGATAAAGAACGACGGACGAGTTTCTTCTTCAAAAGCGAAGTCGTGGTCGCGCTCGAGGAGGCGAAGTCCCTCATCTTTTCTTTCTATTATCCTAAAAGGAGTGTTTACCCCGAAAGTGAGGACGAAAAGTGCGGCTTTTTCTCGCGTTCTCGTTTTTCCGAAATGAATGAAGAAAAATACACGGACGCTCTTCATCTTCATGTTCTCGCATTATCCTCGCAAAATCTCCTCGGCTCTTCTCCTGGCGACGTTTGCACACTTTTTCTCTAAATCTCGAAACCACGTTTCAAACGAATCTCTCAATCCAAAGCGACTTTTCTCGATCAACTTGGAGACGACGGCGACGACGCCTTTGAGTTCGCGAAGTTCTTTCACCGCGTTTGAGTGTTCGGTTTTTTTTGTTTTGATTTGTTCGAGGAGTTTACGCTCGTGGATCGCGCGTTCGGAGAAGGAGAATTCGGAGGATGGATTTAAGCGCGACGCTTCTTTTTGTATTCGAGTGGATTGGATGGATTGACGGAGGTTGGCGAAGTCGAGTTTGAGTTGGAGGACGCGATCGCGGACGAGAGCGGCGACGGCGAGGGTGGAGGATTTTTTTTGCTCGTTGGTGGTTATCGCTTGGGAAAGAGAGAGGACATGCGAGGAAGAAGAGGATAGGAACGCGGAGAAAGCGAGCTTTTTGTCGAGGAGAAGGGAGCGATGGTAGTCGAGGTCGAAGTTTTCTGCGTCGTCGTCGAGAAGAGGATTCGCGGGATTTGGATTTTCCGCTGCTTGGATCTGTTCGCGCGCGTCGTTCATGTCGGCATCATGCTCACCAACGCCGTTGTCGTCGTCGTCGTCGTCGTCGTCGCTTGTTTCAGCAGTATTATCATCATCATCATCATCACCTCCTTCTTCTTCTTCTTCTTCTTCTTCTTCTTCTTCTTTTTCTTCTTTCCGCTCAATAGAGAGAGCAGTAACTTGAGAAGGTTTCAAACTTGCACTTTTACCATCATCATCATCATCATCATCATCATCACCGCATGTAACTAAAACCTTCCTCTCTAAGATTGCGTACGCTTCTTTCAGCGCGTTTAGTTCTTCTATTAGGCGGGCGTTCTCTGCTCGTAAACGTTTAATCACCAACTCAGGGACGATTTCTTGGTTTACATGATACTCGTTCGTGACGCACGATACACGTTGCGCAAATCTGCACGTCGCCACGTTTTCAGTTAATTGCGCTTCGTCGTGCGAACACGTCGCAATCATGACGGTGTTACAGTTACCTCCGAGCGAATCTCGAAGCATGCATGTTACTATTGAATTCCGATACGGCACGTGATACGTAGCGTTGGCGTCGTTTTTTCTTCGTCGAAGTTGTTGTTGCTCTTGCAAAGCGACGATGACTCGTTCGAGATAGTGCAAGGATAAGTTAATATGCTTAGCTTCTGTGAGCACGGAACCGTCTATTTTTGTTTTTGAGACTCGTTCGGAACCAGCGAGATCAACAATGTTCAACTTTGCCCTTTGTAGAGTATCGTCGCCGGACGTTCGTTTCTCGATCGTGATTGTGAACACGCAATGGGAACGACTCGATGCTAAGTTTAGCGGCGTTTCAGCAACTGCGCGATTCGCATCGCCGGCAAAGAGTAAATCCATCGCTTCTTCTTCGCTGCAAATTCTATGCGTGGATATGCCTTTCAAATGGAACGTTTTCTTTTCGTCTTCTTGAAGATAAACTCGAGGTAAATGAAGTTGATGTTGTTGTTGCTGCTGGTTTCTCGATGACGATGGTTCTAGATCGATGCGATTGTTGCCAATTTCCCTCGACACTTGTAACATTTCTGCTTCATTCGTATCATCATCTTTAGCATTGACATCATCATCATCATTATTATTACCATCGCGTGAACATTCCTCGACGCCTCCCCGCGAAAACATAGACGACATGTTCAAATCATGCCTCCCTAACAAATCGTACGCTTGCTCGTTATACACCTCCACGTACTCACACGTCGCGTCAAACGTGACCACTTTGTTCCCGTTTTTCTCCTCTTCCTTTCTCTTTCTCTTCTCCATCTCTCGAAATACCGTTTCTAAACTCCTCGGAATTATTCCTCGATTCTCAAACGCGCCGTCGTTCCCGCCGGTGATCGTATGCGTCTTCCCGGACCCGGTTTGCCCGTACGCGAATATCGTTCCGTTGACGCCATCTAAACAGTTCAAAACGACGTTTCTCGCGCACACATCGAAAGTATCTTCCTGCGACGCGTTTTCGTCCAAGATTTCATCGAAGAAGGTAAACATCTGACTTCCTCTCTTCGCGTATTTTTTACTCGCAGCAGCAGCAGAAGCACTCTCCTTCTCCTCGTCCTCCTGTTCGTCCTCCTCGCAGTCGAACGATACCATCTTTTTCTTTTCATCGTCGTCGTCTCCTCCGTTTCGTTCTTCCACGCGCACTCGTTTCGAGAGATGATCGTGAGATGGCTTCAATCGAAGATACACCGCTATTCTTTTGCTCTTTTTTTTCTCGTCTTTTTCTTCTTCTTCTTCGTCTCGGTCGTCGTCTGAATCGTCACTCCTCCCAGCGAAAGAAGAAGAAGAAGAAGACTCTCTCTCTTCGTCCGCAACAGGAGGAGGAGGAGGAGTAATAATAGTATTCGCATCGTCTGTCATCGCTGTAAAGCGAAAGAGATGCTATTCGTGTAACAACAGTGTGGCTGTTTTCAGTCAAACTTTTTCTTTGCCTTCCGGTCGTATTTTTTGACTTTTTCTCTCTCTCTTTACTTGATGAAACGCTAATACATCAAAGGCGCAAAAGACGACGGGGATGATATATTTTAGTACGTTGTTCTAAATACTCTCTCTCTCTCTCTTCTCTGTTGTTACAAAATGCTACGGTATTTATTTAGTCATTTAAAATCCGAGTCTCAATCTGATGACGATGATAGCGATGATATTGCGAACCCGATTATATACGCAATCGTCAAAAGCCGGGTCCGCCGACGCCGTCCCAAAACAACTTTTCGGACGTCAACATTAATTAATTCTTCGCGATCCCGGTTGGATTCTCCGCTTTTTCAATCTCAATCTCGTGCGAAAACTCCCACGGTTTCCACTCTCGCATCTTTGGAATCAGCTCCAACTCGTCTCTCGCTTGCACCGCTAACTCTTCGATTTGCCCAGCCGCGATCGTCTCTTCAATTTCGCTCACCGTTTTCCCACTTAACGTCACTTTCTTTCGGTGCTTGTACATTTCTTCCACGACTGTTCTGTACGCCGCGTTCTCCGGCACGAACTGGATCTTTTCCAGGACTTGGTCGCATAAATTCGCGTACGTGTTTATCGGGTCGTTCATCACCGGTAAACCGACTAAACCGGTGGTTTTTTTAATGGATTCATTCGCATGATTTGTATTCGTAAAAGGTACACACGCGCTCGTCCTCAAAAAACGAAATAAAGTCGCTTTTGTCGTATTCGTCGATATCGTCGTCGTCGTCGCGAAGCGAGAGGAGAGCGCTCTTTTCAACGACCGAGAAGAAGAGCGCATCATTTTTTTGTGTGTTCTATTCTCAGAAAGATGATGTTGATGATGATGTGGTTGTGTTTTTGAGCGACGAAAAATGAAGGAACAAATCGATTGAAAAAAAAATAGTTTAGGGTTTCAAAAATTTTCAAAAACCAAAAAAAATTCTTCTCCTTTTGCTCACTTTTTCTTACGAAACACACACACTGTGAGAGCGCTTTGTACTACTAAAACGACTCATAAGAATAAGAGCACGAATAAAATGTCGAGCAGCAGCGAGGAGGAGGAAGAAGAAGACGAGGAAGAAGACCAGCGAGAAGAATCGGAGGAGGAGGAGGAAGAAGAAGATTCGGATTCGGAGTACCGTCATTCCCAGGATGATGATGGTGAAAATTTCATCCGGGAACAAAACGTGAAAGCGTTGCGAGATGGCCTTCCGCTCTCGAAAATTCGATACGCGTCGGTTCTGAGCAATTTAAAACCTCCGGAACCAGACGAGGTTATTTTGAAGAGACACTTTGCGCCGCTCGTTCCCGGTGGGGCGTTGCAAACGGGTACGTTTTTAGTGTGTTTGCTTGTATGCTTTCTCTTTCGCGCGTTCGGAGGAGGGGAGTCGATTTTGGATTTTTGAACGATTCTTTTTCGTCCGTCGTCCAAAGAGAAGAGGTTTTTGGGTGCCTACTTTTGAAAAAAAAAGCACATCATCTCTTTCTCTCTCTGTTTCTTCTCTGTTCGTCGTTATTGCGTTTATACGACATTTCAGTTCTGACGATTCTATTTCGAAAACGTTTTCTTTTTCTGTCATACAGCTGGGTTACAAAGAGCGATTCTCGCTCGGAAAATATTCATCCCGTTCGGATCGAAGCTCAAAGTCGAGTTGCCGAGAATTATCCCGTCCGACGCGGACGCGGAAGATATCGTGCTCCCAGAAGGCGTCGAAGAGTTGGTGTTGTGGCAAGACGAGGATAAGGAAAGAGAAGAGGCGAAGAGTTCGTTACCTGCGGTGAAAGTGGATAACATGTTGACCAGGTGGTTGCGACCGCATCAACGGGAAGGGGTGTCGTTTTTGTACCAGTGCGTGATGGGTTTGCGCGGGTTTGAAGGCGCCGGTTGTATCTTAGCCGACGATATGGGCTTAGGGAAGACGCTGCAAGCGATTGCTTTGATGTGGACTTTGTTGAACACGAGCATCGAGGAAGATCAAAAACCGACGGTGAAAAAAGTGGTCATTGTCTGTCCGACGTCGTTGGTGGCGAACTGGGACGCAGAGTGCATAAAATGGTTGAAAGGGAAAGTGAAGACGACGCCGATTTGCGGAGACTCGAGAGCGGACGCGGAAAGCGCGGTGAAGATGTTCTTAGCGCCACAGTCCAGATCGCAAGTCTTAATTGTTTCCTACGAAACGTTTCGAATATATCACGAACGATTTACCACGGAAAGTTCGTGTCAGTTGGTCATTTGCGACGAGGCGCACAGATTGAAAAACGGCGAGACGTTGACGAACCAAGCTTTGGCCAAGATGGCGTGTAAACGACGCATCATGCTTTCCGGAACGCCGATGCAAAACCACTTGGACGAGTTTTATAGCATGGTGTCGTTTTGTAACCCTGGGATTTTAGGCACGACGAAGGAGTTCGCGAAGAAATACGAGCGACCAATTTTAGCCGGGAGAGAACCATACGCCACGGACGCCGAGTTGGCAAAAGCGAACGAACGAAACGAAATGTTGAGCGTTATCGTGAACAAGTTCATCTTGAGAAGAACGAACACAATTTTATCCAAGCACTTACCCCCGAAAGTGATTGAAATCGTGTGTTGTAAGACGACGCCTCTGCAAAGATCGATTTACGAACACTTATTGTCCGAAAAGGCGAGAATCGCGCAGAAAACCGGGAAACAGATGGACGTTTTGGCGTGCATCACGGCTTTGAAAAAGCTGTGCAATCACCCGAAATTGATTTTTGATGCCATTCGGGAAAAGAAGTACGCCGGGAAAACCGATGGTGGGAACGCGATCGACGATAATTTGACGCCGTATTTCCACGGTTTGTACGACGGCGGCGGCTCGGGAAGAGGCGGTCGAGCGGGCGGGCAGATGTGCGAAGGGTGGGAATGGCACGGCGGAAAATTCGCCGTTTTAGCTCGATTATTGCACCAGTTACGCACGGAAACGAGCGATCGGATCGTGATTATCTCCAACTACACGCAAACGCTAGATTTGGTGGAAATTTTGTGCCGTCAAAACAACTACCCGTCCTTGCGCTTGGACGGAGGAACGAGTATTAACAAAAGACAGAAACTCGTCAACACGTTCAACGATTTGACGAACAACGAGTTTATTTTTTTGCTCTCTTCCAAAGCTGGTGGGTGTGGTATTAACTTAGTCGGTGGGAACCGTTTGGTGTTATTTGACCCGGACTGGAACCCGGCGAACGATAAGCAAGCCGCGGCGAGATGTTGGCGAGACGGTCAAAAGAAAAAGTGCTACGAGTACCGATTTCTTTCCTCGGGGACGATCGAGGAGAAGGTGTTCCAAAGACAATTGGCGAAGCAAGCGCTAACGAGCGTTGTCGATGGGCGAGGATCAGGTTTAGAGCAAATGTCGATGACGACGGAGGATTTGCAGCAGTTGTTTTCTTTGGACGTGGAGTGTCCGAGCGATACGCACAGAACGTGCGATTGTACGCGATGTCCCGACGTTCATCGCAAGATTGAAGAAAATACGACGACGACGATGATGAATCACAGCAGCATTTCGAGCGAGGATAACGCGATTGGTGGTGGTGTGAACGACCCTTTACCGGAAGAAAAGCAATTGGAGGACTTCGACGAAGCGAAACTGAACACTTGGGCGCACCATTATCGCATGTCGCACGTCCCCGACGCGCAGTTACGCAAAGCTGCCGGCGAAGACGTGACGTTTGTTTTCTCGCTCGAAGTCGACGGCGCGAGGATTGCAGAGATGCAAGAAAGAGCGTTAGCGTTGGCGGAGAAGAAGAGGAAAGAGAATCCTGTCGTTGCAAATAAAGACAGAGAGGAAGAGGAGGAAGACGATAGCGACAGCGATAGCGACAGCGACGGTTCATCATCGCTATCGTCATCATCGTCTCTTACAGACGACGAGAAAGAAGAAAGAGAAGAAGTAAACGAAGAAGAAGAAACAGTAACTGTCACGAAAAAGAAGGCGAAAGCGTTGAAAGACGTGAGCTCGAACGAAATGGAAACACGCATTGCGATTACAAAAACTTTGACTGCCACCGAGAAGAAGAAAAATACGCCGACTCCCTCCAGCGGTTGCGGAAGGCAAACGTCGTCATCGGCCAAGCGCCACAAAGCAGCGATTAGTGACGACGACGAAGACGACGACGACGAGGACGAAGAGGAGGAAAAGAGCTATGATGCACACGAGGAACAACACGACAAAGAAGAAGAGGACCTCGCCCCTCCTCTAAAGAACGAGAAGACGAACGAGAAAAAAACGATGACGAGGAAGAATATCCGCAAGTCAAAGGATGATCCAAATACTTGCGTCAACTGTAACAATAAATCCGACAAGAAAGAGTTGGTCCCGTGCGCTGGTTGCGAGAGAAAATTTCATTGGTTTTGCAACGATCCGCCGATGAGTAAAAAGCCAACGAAAAGGAGTCATCCAACGGGTTGGTTCTGCAAGGATTGCAACGAAGACGGAGAGAAAGAAGATGAAGAAGAAGATAAAGATAAAGATAAAGATAAAGATGATGACGATGAAGAAGAAGAACTCGCTCTCACCGCGGAACCGGCGAAAAAAAGGAAAGTGTTATCGGATGATATGATTATCGTCTTGGACGACTCAGAGGAGGAGGAGGAGGAAGAAGAATATCGAGAAGAATCTGAATCTGAAGAAGATGACGATGATCAAGTTCCCGACTCTGAAGACGACGATTAATATACACTGGAACGTTGTTATATATATATTAAAAAGAACAAAACACTCTCACTCGCTCACTCTTTCTCTCTCTCTCTCTCTTTATCGCATCTGAGCTTCCGCCGCTTCGCTCACGACTGGCAAATTCACGTACCTCCCCGTCGCGCACCCGACCGCACACAACGCGAACGCCACGACCAACCCTACCCAAATAACGTTATACATCCACTTCGACAAGAAATACGGAATAGTTATGCCTAAAATCTCCCTCGAAAACAAAGATTCCAACAACCCCGGAAATATCAACACAATGTCCAACAGTATCGCCTGCATTCCGTTAAAGCGACAAAACCTGCTCAAGTTTTGGTTCCTCGCCACGCCTAAATACGCGGCAAAAAACGGAATCAAATTTCCAAGAGGTAACGTGGCTACAATTTTCACGATAGGTAAGAGCGGTTGCAACATAATTATCGCCGCCGGAAACGCCGCGAAGAAGTATCGCGAGTATCTTAGGCCGGATATCAACGGGAGCAAGTACGGGAGAAACGCCACCACTCGGTCCGAGACTGGAACTAAGGACGTGCCGCCGCCGCCAGCTTTCGTCTGAACCACCACCATTCTTTTGTTGAGCGTCGTCGTCGTCCTCGTCGTCGCGAACATTGATCGAGACGAAGAAGAAGGAGAAGAGAGAGAACAACAACACGCCGCCGTCGATGATGAATTCTTTGAATTCATCTTAAAGGTTTGTTGTCTTTCTCTTTCTCTTCCTCTTCCAATTCGTTCCAAGCGCGTTTGGGGGAGAAGGAAACGACATCTCCTCCTTAAATCCTTTTGGAGAGAGGAAGAAGAATCCACCACGAAAGTTGTTCTGTTCGTCGTCGTCGAAAGCATTTTTTCTATTACATATACAATTGAAGTGAAGACGAAAGAAAAAATTTCCAAAGCGGTTACTTGTCTGACTGTCTGACTGTTGTTGTTCCAAAAAAGAAAAAGAAGAGAGTCTCTTTCGCACCAAACGGCGGCGAAGAAAGTGTTCTTTTGAGTATTCGTTGAGTATGTGATGTGAATGTATGTACAACAGGACTATGAGAGAGAGCTAATGTTGAGTGCGCATGTGGTATTTTAAACTATTAGCG
>JACLAB010001279.1_pt1 | contig 34543 bp, 43 predicted proteins | sample 8027921 | NCBI WGS metagenome assembly JACLAB01 (sample SAMN15725117, study PRJNA655200) | protist metagenome | isolation source: fluorescence activated cell sorting (FACS) single amplified genomes of... | place: USA: West Boothbay Harbor, Gulf of Maine | collected 2000-07-19 | reverse complement strand
TCCACCTTCGGCAACTCTGGGCCCCTTCCCTTCGTGTTCGTCGACGCCCTGTTCAGGTATGTGAATAAGTATCTAATTTTGGAAGGCTGTATCTCTACACTGTCACATGGTCATCCCATGACTGGTGGCTCATTGGATAACCGTGATGCAGCTCTACCGTACCCTTGAGTATCGCGACCATTACACCCAACCAGCATTCCAATATTTACTCTTGCATCCTCCATTGCACGTTTTCAGGGGCCACCCTGATCCCTCCATCCTGGGGCGGGCCAACGCTTACATCAGTCTGTACGTTTAGTGGTGGTTTTTGGGCATATTCGTACGGCTATAGCTATGCTACTGCTAGTATATGCAATCCTAAGATGTCTATAGATGAAGTCCACTGGACGTCTACTTATGCTTGACGAACATACTGTACAACCATCATACTAATAAAGTCGCTTACTCAAACATGATAATCAAGGTACCTGCTGGGCTGGTCAACCAACTTCTGGATATTTGCTCCCTCTGTCTTGGGCGCCGCTGGGTCTGATAATGACTCAGAGCAGGAGAAGCGTAAGCAGCTGTTTAAGCGCCTGTTATCTCCTCCCGTGGTCGGCTCCATCCTGGGCCTTATCGCAGGTAAAAATACTCATACGTAGCACCTGCATGACTGACATTCGACGAATTGCATTTGTATGAAGGTTGTCCTGACGTTCGTCACTCTTTCACGCCCTTGCTGATACAAAATTGCTCAACAGTCATATAACCTCACTGTACTACTGCTCAACACCCTAAATCATCGCTGATTTGCATGCAGGCTCCTTTCCGTTCATCCGCGACAACCTGGTATCCAAGACCGGTACGTACGGGAAAGTGCGAGGATATTGAGTGGTTTTGAGTCTATACCTCAGCATTGTTTGATGGATTGTTTTTCTTTTCCGTTCATATTGCCGATCATGGCCAGCACACCTGACCGTCATACTAATAATGACTCTCAACATCGTCCTTTTTTTATCAGGCCTATTGAACCCCGCGTTTGAAGCCGCTCGCACTATTGGTACTGGATACTTGCCTGCTGTGCTACTGGTGCTGGCTGGGTCTTTGGTCCCTGCCAAGGGGGGCGATAAGCCGGCCGCGGAGAAAACCTTGGACAACGGTACGTGTAGTCATTTCGTAAACTTGACGAGGCTGAGGCTGTATCTCTCTACCTCTGTTATGGTATTCAATAATGAGTGGTTCATACGGACGGTGTGATCTAGTTCTATCACACTCTAGCGTATCATGAGCAAACAATACAACCATCGTACTAATAATGGTCCCCAAAAATCTATCGTACGTCACCACCACACCAATAACGACCCACTCACATCGGAAAAATGTTTCAGGGGCGTCCTTCCTAGGTATCAATGCACAATTCGGTACGAATGAGTTGATTTTGGAGGACTGCAGCTCTATATCATGAGTATTATATGCAGTACAACAATCATATAAATTAATCTCATGTACATCACCATTTCCATTGCAGGCACACAGATCGGCGCCATCATGCTCGCCCGATTCGTCCTGCTCCCTAGCATCGGATTCACTGCTATCAAGTTCCTGCAAAACCATGTTCCATCTTTGGCTGCCGTTCTTTCAGATCCAGTTTTAATTGTGGTGCTCTTGCTGGAGACATGCATGCCATCTGCCCAGAACAGTACTGTGATTCTGAACATGCAGGGCAAATCCATGCAGGCCGCTCGCATGGCGCGCGTTCTTATGGCCATTTACGTGCTCGGGATCCCCGCCCTGTCCTACTGGATTGCCAGAATCCTGCAAACCGTGCCTTCTCTCATCTCATAAGCCGCTACGTACACGCCGGTCATTGCACCATTGTATTTCTATAAATGGAATAGAATAGTCTTAAAGTCCAAATATCCCAAATTCATGTGTGTAGACTCATTTACCAATTAATTCTATTATTAAATATATTTTCTTCACTCCAAACTTCATTCTACGTTCTATTATAGAATCATACAGGACATTATACACAAGCTATTGACATCTTATATTATCATTATCATCTAGGGTTATTTATTTTTCTTCGACTCATGTCCATCGGTATTGGCTCTATCTATATGTGCTTTACTGGCATCTCTGTTCTCTTTACCATCGGGCTCGTACACATACTTCTCCTTGACGTGCCCTAGAACCCTGCTATTGAAGGAGCTAACGATGGCTACAAACACTAGTCCGTACAGCGCAACTACCGTGGCCAAGGGCAGATGCTGGTGCTGCTTGGACAGCACTCCCCCCAGCGTAGGCCCCACCAGCCCTGAGAGTGATAATTAGAATGGATAAAATGTAGTTAAGGGGCGACATTGGTATGATGGTTGTGTGTGATGGTCATGGTACTCGTACATAAGATAGAGCTGTATCTCAGCTTTCATACGAGCCTGTAACCATTGCATGGCACTTCAATGGTGTAGAGACTCTGCCCTCCACAAATCGACCCAAAAAAAGCTGCCTACCCGCACCACTTTCTACTGCCTCCATGATCCCGATCAGACCGCCCACTTCGTCCGCATCCGCCAGCCACGTTACGGCGCTGTTCATACATCAAAGCGAAATACAAGGTTCAATATGAGTATGCAATGCTCATGATGATCAAGGATATGATAGATTTACATCACCTTTCATATGATTTACCAAGTATAAGATAGTATAGCAACGCTGTGCAGCATTGATCCTACATCTCAATGCCCACTGCTCACCTGTTCATTACTGTGTTCATTACTCCGAGAGCCACTATCACCAGAGCCATTACAACGTAAACCACCACCAGAGAAGAAGTGGACATGCCGATAACGCGACCTAGTCCTAACATCACTACGCACACTAGGAGTAGAGGGGTGGGGACAGGCTCCCCCATCCACTTGATTAGATACCTGTAACGTGCGATGAATGTTCGAGGAGCTTTATTACTGTGATGATTGTACTATGTGCTCATGATAATCATACACAACATAGAACTGGATAAGAACTTTCATCTATAGCACGTCAATACTCACGGCATAGAGACCAGACCCTTGCGCACCCATGCCATGCCCACGCTCACATGACGTACGCACCTTGCAAAAATGCCTTGACTAATGGCGTAGCACAATCCTATCCATCCGACGAAGACGGCGTGTTCCCTGGGTCCGAAATCGAACCTGTTCAGATCGGGTTGAAGGTAGGGTCGATATCAGTGTGGTGGTTAGTTGTACTGGTCAGGAAACGTAAGGGTGGTAAAGCTATGTATGTCACAGCTTCAACGCAAGATACCGAGCAAATGTGCCATATTTGTCGTGCAGAGATAAAGTCTTCGAAAGATCATCACTTCTACGCGCACCGCTTCTTCAGGCTGACGGTCCAGATCGTCATAAACACGTGAAAGGCCAGTGCCATGCTGAAACGCACGAAAAATAGCAGTCGCGACCCCGGGCTTTGCGCGGCGGGGAGGTACCTGAGCCATATTAATGATATTTGCAAAGGGGTTACTATTAGTATGAAGGTTGTCCTGAGTGCTCATGGCAGTGTAAGATGTCATAAAGCTACATAGAGCTACACTAGACCTCTCACATGACCCATAAAGAACTTGACATAATACCAGTGTTATAGAGATATATCCCTCCAACGCCCTGTCACTCATATCCCCGTGAGCGTACAGGAACTTAAAAATCCCCCTCCATGTGCTCTCTCTCGAGAGAGTCAGGTCCTGCAGCTTGGCCTCGCTGCGTATGCGTGAGTATGTACGTATGAGCATATGTGTAAGTATGTATGCTTGTAATGAATTCTCATCATAACAGCTACCTCATAACGTCACGCGCACCTGTCTATCCGCTTCAGCTTGGGCGGGGGCAGCATGGCCAGACAGCACGCAGACGCGGTTGTTAGTCCAATAGCCAGCAAGCATGCCTCTTTGTAGGACCCCAGGATGAGAGCCCCCAGGGAAGGGCCTAGCATGAAGGATGCGCCTACCTGCAGGCAGGGATATTGATCACGATCAAGGACGGATGTTTGATGGACACCATTATTGTGGTGGCTGTGTTGTGTTGTATACTCATGATACTCTGGGGTATAATAGAACTAGTAGGCTTTTTGTGTGCACCTTGCAGCATTCAACATGATAACAATATTATAGGGATACAGCCCTTTGAAGTTCACCCTATCATATATAGCACGTACAGCCATGCCTAGCTTGCCCATCATAGACGCTCTGTCGGATTCCACCCCGCCCATCTCCGTAGTATAGTCCGCAAACAACGCTTTCAACACGGTGTAGTTCTGGTTTAACAAAGCAGAAGGTATCAGAGCGAACCACATACCCTCGATGGAAGAGGTGTTGTAATTGATGACGAATGATGTCAACGAAGCGCAAATGCCTATCCACAAGGCGCTAGTACGCCCAAAACGATCAGATATCCTGCCAACAAAGGCAGAACCAACAATCCCTAGCCCTGATCTTGCACTCTGTATATTCCCGTAGCAGAGTGCATCGCACTCCAGCTTATCTCTCTGCGCCTGCAGAAAAGGATGCATGGCTGCAGACCCCAGCACGGAAATGAAAACAGACATAGACCCCCAGATTACCCCCCTGTGCAGAGATTTGGGTGGCTCTTTGAACTCCTTCTCGTCCTCTTTAGCACGATCAGTCTCATATTGTGAATGGTGGGAACCAGGGTCAAGAACACCTGATTTGCGCTGAACTGCAACATTTCTCATACTTCTAATACAATAAGCGCTAATAAAGTACTAGAGCTGATCGAAACTACCACAATTGGCACAATCACGATTGGAAAATTTCTCAATTGGGCACATTTCGATGACATCATAAAAAAGGACACTTTACAAATTTCCGAACGTTTTTACGTACGCTTGATCAATTGATTCATTTTTCAGAATTGTCTCTCACGCATTTAATTCAAGAAGAAGAGATCGAAGATGGTGCTGAATGGGAGGTGTATACATATATGTGCCCTTTATTTAATGTTAATTTGTTGTTCGTTAGATTGTGGTAGTGGTTTCATGGGCCAATCAGTTCAGAGTCATTTGTGCTCGTATTCTCATCGATTTTCTCAGGCTCTGTCGAGTGCCGAAACAGATGCAGTAGAGCGCGTTTCGTCTAAGAATCGTCAGGAGCTGTGGAAGGAAATATCTAAGTTGGAGATGAACGCGGTAGAAATATTGTCGACGATTGATGAGGAGAAGGATGTCGAGAAGAAAGCGGAGGCATACCGCCTTCTCGCTAAGAGTGTGAATCTAAGGAAAGACGACCCTTTTCTAGTATTAGCCGGTGAATATAGTGATGCAAGTCTACATGACGACGAAAGCAAATGCGCTAAAATTCTGAATGAAATGGAAAAGATCGGATTACCTCCTCAAATGCAGAAGTTAGCTGGCGCTACTTCGAAAGTGAGCGCTGCAATTGTGTCAGCGCATGGTTCGTCTATAGAGCAAGTGGGTGACGCAGAAATGCTCAACGACGAAGATGTGGATTTGAGCAGCACTTTCAGCGACACTGTGACGGAGAAAATCAGGGTCAAGGTGTGTATTAGTGATCCTTAGCTGGCTGTGTATCTATTATTAGTACTGTGTTGTGCATTGAATAGTGTGTGATAATATCTCTATCTTAAGCATTCTCATAATGAACATTCAGTACCACCATTATACTAATAACGGCTCTTGAACATCCATCATACTAATTATGTCCCCCGAACGTCAACGTCCTCGGACAGGTGAACTCGTTCTATGACAGTGAAAAAAGCGACCCAGCCAACGGGAAATTCATGTTCTGGTACGTGTTATGCTTAACTTCAGAGGGCTACAAGTCTATGCTATTGGTGGCACATTCCATACTGGATGGTTGCCGTGATAGTCCTTATCTAGTTGTACCACATCCTGGTTATCGCGAACTCTCATCATGAATGTCATCAATAGTAACCCCTTAATATTCATCGCACGTCACCACAGGTACAAAGTGACCATCTTCAACGAGGGCTCTGAGCCCGTGCAGATCGTGGCCCGTATGTGGGAAATAGAGAAAGTGGGCGGCAGCAAGGAGACCGTGCGAGGAGCAGGCATCATGAGTGCGTGCAGTGCAGTATTCGGGAGGAAAGGGGTGTTTAGAAGACTATCTCATATCATGGCTACTGCATTCAATACTGAATTGTGCATTGGAAAGATGTACTGTAGCCCTGTGTTGTGTATGGTCACCATTTACACAAAGCACAACCATTATACTGCATTATGCTAATAATGCCCCAACGTACCAACTATCACTTCTTCAGGCACCCAACCCATCATACCGGCAGGGGATGAGTTCACTTACCAGAGCGTATGTCCGCTCAAGGTGGGTATTAGTCGTATTTTGGGAGCTATATGTCTGCACCACTAGTATCATATTCAATACTGAATGGTTCATACGAAAGGTCTGGTGTAGCTTTATCGCATCGCATCCTTCGGTATGATGGTCACGAAACATCACACTAATACTGCCCTTTAAACTTAATCGTTTACCATAACTTCACCATAATATAGGTTTTCCCGCCGCTGGGCAAGCGAGTGCTGGGCTCTATGTCTGGAGCTTACACTATCTGCAAGGGCAATATGGGGCAGGTCAACTTCAGCGTCAAGGTTTCGAAGTTCAACCTGATTATCCCAGAGAATGTTGCGGCCTCCATGCACGACAACGCGGCCGGACAGCCTACATAAGCTTATGATGAGCTAATACACCCGCAGCTTGCGTAGGTTTCATGAAGTGAAGAATATTTTGTTCGTCGTTCAATATTAAGCAGTAAAATTGTATCCTCCCTTGCGATTTTGATGATTTCCTTAACTCGAACCAGGGCACAGCGGGGTTTGTGGTACTACATACACATAACAAAAGTACTACCTATCTCATCATCTCTCAAAAAAGTAAAGTAAATTGTACTATTCTTGATGATGACCCCATGCGAGATGGACGGCACCGGTGCCGTACGGACGGACGAAAACAGCTCAGGTGCTATTATCGCGTACTATAAATAGTGATACAGTAGAATCTTCACGCAGACAAATAATAGATACTACAGCTGCTGTTCGGGACATGAAATTACTGAACAGTGGTTTTATTTCGGGCGTAGGGGGGCCCATCAGACTTGCCTCGCGCTCGAATGTCAAAATGGTTGATATAGCGTCCATTTGCGATGTTACGTCCTTGATGACTAGCGCGACCAATGCTTGGAGTGTGAGTGGTGACACATTGGGCAGTTCAGACCTTGCTTCGAGCTTATTTGCTTCGTCACTTGCTCCTTACCTAGTGATGTTATTTTTCTTGAGCCGTAAGCCCACGAAGACCCCTCCTCTTGCGAACTTCGGGTTCCAGTTTCTGTTGGCATTCGTTTTCGCAACGATCCCAGCAGGAATATATGCAAAGGTCCATTACCACGACGTTCTCGCGAATATCGATTGGCTGCATGGAGGGGCGGAGTCTTTGCTAACCGTGACGAATCTACTCATCCTGTTCGGCTTCCGCTCCGTGCGGCCGCTGGCAGCAGGAGTGGATAACGGGAGCATAGACGCCAAGAACTTTACATTTACGAGCTACGCCATCCCAGCGCTAATCGCTATCTCCCTTATGTTCGATCCAGGAAGGGCTGAGGTTCGTACCAATATGAGTGATAGAACTTTGGAGGGCTGTATCTCTACACCATTGATACTGCAAGATTCATAAAAAGATACGATATAGCTCTTTTTCATCCTCTACTAGCATGATCATAAAATACAACCGCCATGCTCACAATAGCCCTCGAAATATCCTCAACCAATATCCATACAGCCTGTAAATGCTCTATCGTTACCCACGTGGGTCGTACACAGCTCCAGCATCATAGAGTGGCTGGCCGCCATGAACATGATCTGGGAGCACGCTCAGGTATCAGGCAACCCCAGGTGGAAGGGTATGACCTGGGCTATGGTGCCCAGTCACGCCTCGGGTGAGTGGATATTTCTCGATGTATATCTTCAGAAGGCTACCATTACTATTATTGAGGGCTGTATCTCTATAACCATCATACTGACATGGCCATATTACTCATCAGGGCTCTGCGCTTGTACGTACCATGTGTTCTACAATAGTCCCTTCTTGGCCAGCATCGTCGCAGCGCAGGCCGGTCTGACTGTAGTAGGCAATACCTGCATGGCATTGGCGGCCTACAGGATCTTTGCGTTCGAAGCGGCGGCAGAGGAGGAAAAAAACGGGAAAAGGGTCGATTTTATGGGTATGCTTCTTAATAAGTATGAGGAGGGCAATTGGAGTGCGGAAGAAGAGTGGATGGCTACCATGCGCAATCCACCTGTGGCGAAGAACAGTGTGCCCCTGAAGCAAGGCGCCGCAGCAACCATCTTGGATCTGACCATCAAGGCGACTCTACTGGCCCCCGCGGTGAAGTACGGAGAGCTGTACGTGTGGTATATTGGTGAACTTTGGTTGAGAGGCTTTATCTGTATACCAATGTTGTCATATTTTCAGAACTGAGTGGTCAATCACCTTCCACGGAATCGTGAGCATGCGGACAACCAAAAAATATATAATAATAATAATAATAATAATAATACCGAAACATCACACCTCGTAGGTACTTCGACTTTCCGTTCTCCACCTCCCCCCAAGGCGACGCTTTCAACATGGTGCTGTACGTGCTATATATATATGATAGGGCGAATTCAGAGGGCTGCGTCCCAACGCCATGAGTATCACATTCAATATGGAACGATTCATGCGAACAGTGTGATTTATCTGTACCTCCAGTATGATTGTCACAGGCATGAGACACAGTGATCAGGCTAATGACCCTTGAACATCACCATGTTGTTTTAGGTACCCCACGATAGTCGTGGTCCTGCAGTACATGTTCTTCCAGGACTCTAATGGTCATAGAGCGAAAGGGAATAACGACTCTGATAAGCTAGCACCTGTGCCGCCTGCACTTGTCGATTAAATTTTGGTGATCTTGTGTATGCATGTAGAAAAAAATGTCCATTATAACCGCTGGAGCTGATAAGAATTTTTTTTGTAACGTAATAACAGTGCATTTGTGTTGATTTTCAATTGATGTGAATTGATATCTTTGTTTTCTTATACTTATTAGCTCACATTATGATATATTGACGATTACGACGATCACTTAATCCGGCCGGTCAGTCCCCCTCTCACGTGAAATTCATTCGTGTGCACCAGCTTCTCTATATCTTGCACCGCCTTAGTGGCCACTAGGTACCCAGGATTATGTCGCATGTCCAGTCCGGTCAAGGTGCGGTTGTTGCTCATCGATAATCGCATCAGCTCGAAATGCTCGGCGGCGAACTAGACAGATTATGGATGGGCCAAGTTGAAGTGTAGTCAAGAGGACCTATGAGCATGACGATTATGCGTAAAGTTATCATACTCTCACATCAGATAGAGCTACACCACACCTTTTGGATGTGCCCTGAAACACTGTATGACACAGTCATGGCACATCAATGGCCCTCTAAAGATGCCTAGGCTGCTCACCTCGTTGCCCGTCACATCCAGGCTGGCCAGTCGATGCTCAGGATCTCGAATGATGGAAAATAATGGCTGTGCAGAGCTCTGACCCGCACCATTAGAGGCCAGATTCAGCTCTGTCAGAGACGAATTATCCTGTAGCCCCTCTAGAAGAAGCCTGCAACCTTCGTCGGTAAGGTTGTTCAAACGGAGATTCAACGATAGCAAAGAGTCGTTCTCTCTGAGTCCTCTGGCCAGATACCTCCCTCCTTCCGTGTAGATCTGGTTATCCGACAGGTCCAGAGTAGTGATTACACTGTTCTCCCCTAAAAGCTTGCTTAGTAGTCTCGCGCCGTGATTGGTTATCTTATTGTGAGACATGTCTACGTGCGTGATAGTGTTGTTCTTGATCAGACCAGTCATAAGCATGCGCAGTAGATCGTCATCGATCATGTTCCCAGCTAAGATAATCGTGGTAAGTGTATCTGTACGGTCAAACATCTTCGCAAGCGCCGTACCTGTGACGTGCGATAGTGATGTTCAGGGGTTATTATTAGTATGATAGTTTTACTGCATATTCACGATAATCAGATATGTGACAGAACTAGATAAGGCCTATCATATGCACCGCTCGTTATTGGATGTAATAGCGATGGTATAGAATTATGGTCGTCCAAAGTTCACTCATATACGTACTGTCGCTTATCTTTAGCCCGAACAACATGCGCTCGTAGTTCATCCCGATCTTGTTCACGCCGTAGACGATATCTAGCTTAGTGAAATTGGGAAGGAGTGCGCACAGATCAGCTAGATCGATGTGAGAAGGCAACTGACGGAAGCGCACAGTGAAGATATAGTCTGCGCAGGCATCCACCAAATCGTAGATCTCATCGATCTCCTCCGTCTGTGGATCGAAATCTTCTAACTTATCTTGCAATATCTTTTCGAAATACATTTGTTTCCATAATAACCCGTGCTCGTCCAAATTACAATTCTGCCAACCGAAACGCTCTATGCAACATCTCTTCCAGTAATTCTCATTATATACATATCGAGCACCTATGATGGGCGGCAAGTCCGTACTCAATGAACGCGTTATCTCCGCCATTTGAGGGGGTGGGATCACTTCCTTGATTGGTCTGGCCGCAAAATTATCTACCAATACTTTTATGCACTTCTGCTGCAAAGTCTCGTGACTAGGATTGGGCCCCTTGCTTGTGGTAGAGGCACCTATTTCAGCAATCACCTTTTCATTCTTATCGTCCAAGTTGCGAGGCTTAAACCGCCGTAACTGGTCGTTCAAAGAACTTTCAGTTGTGCTCCTGCCGACAGTTAAACCACTTCGTATCATGGTCCACTTAGTCTCCGGTAAGTAAGCTCTGAAGTTTCTCGGGCAGCTGCGTTACAGCCCATCTCGACGTTTTGACGTGCAATAGGCGATATTTTTTCCCACATTTGGAATTTACTCTCCTTTCCCTCTTTCTTTCATTTCCTTCATATTCAGCCTATTCCTTCCCCGGTTCATGTCAAAAAAATGAAGTTATGTGACGCTGAGACGCGCTACTTTAGAACATACTTAGAAATTGCGCGAGGAAGTGATGTGGCAAGGTAACCCTTCTATGTGCAATGTGGAAGGTGACGCTGATGCTCTCCATATAGGAGAGTTTAAGAGCGAGAATGAATCTCCTCGGGGTGTCTTAAGCTTATACAACAATGGCCAGTTTCGCAAGTTCTGCGTACAAGAAGGGTACCAGGGGAAGGGAATCGTAGCGCGACTACTGCACGCAGCGCTATTGCAAGTCTAAAACAGGTCCAGGTCAACACTTGTGGTACAGTGCTCGTGTAGACCAGCAAAGTTACTATGAGAAGGCTGGAATGATAGTCAATGGGGAACCGTACGAGAAGTATCCAGAAAATGCTCCTGGGAAGCTCTTCGTTGAGATGAGGATGCCTGCAATTTCGCAAGAGGCAAGTGAAAAATCTTTGTCAATAATACCCCCATTTGTGAAAAAGGTAGTGGCGTACGAGCTGAGCCACGCGCTGTACCTGTCTTTGGGGGCCCGCCTTCATGATGCTCACAGCCTCTGTGCATGCTATATATGATAGGACGAACTTAGAGGGCTGCATCTCTGCACCACTGTTACCATATTCAATACAGGCTGGTTTCAGTACAATGCTCTTACTCCGTACGTCCGCTTCGCAAACATCACCATCTAAAGGGCTTCGACCTCCTGGAAGAAAAAGAGGAGGTAGGGCATGAGCCGGGCAGTGACGAGCTGTGTGAAGCCACCCACGCCGTGTATGGGGGCATGGAAGCACCTCGTGTCAATGTGGTGAGTTCAGGTAAGAAGCGTGTGTGCTCATTTCCCGGAGCGAGGGGGGGCTAATACGCCTTCCCGTACTGCTCGAAACAATATCAGAAATACAAAGATCACCCCCACCCGGACCCGAGGTCGCCTTCTCTGTGACCTCTTGTGGTCTATTTGACGCGTCTGTGGCACGGGAGTTCAAAGCAGGGGGTGTGCAATATGTGACTTTCAGCCTGAATGCTCACGATGAGCGGACGTGGGGAGACGTGATGCAGCCCCAGATAGACAAAAGCGGGAGATGTAGGTCATTCCAAGACGTTTGTAGGTTCATTGATGCTGCTGTGACGTGCGGGCTAGAAGTGGAATGCACTGCTGTGCACGCACCGCACGTTCAGTTAATGAAGGTGCGGGAACTTGCAGTCAGCCTCGGGGTAAAGGCTTTCAAAACGACGCCATTTTTTCCCGCTGCAAATAGCAGTGAACTATAATTAGTCTGCACAAGATGCGAGATAGATGATATATGTAATGTGAAGAAAGTGTAGGCAACTAAATCAATTTTTACATTCACATCTTACAGTATGATATGCACGAGAGTCATTTCAATTTTCAATATGCAATGCAGATCTAGCTGACGAACAAGCAGTACTTTGAGTACCTGAGGCCATAATAATGAGATCCAGGGGATGTTATTGGTATAATGGTTGTGCTCCATGCTCATGGTACGTCTATAGCACATCAACACGAGTATGATGATTGTGCTCCATGTTCATGGTATTCAGAGATGTAATAGAACTGGATAAGACCTTTCATATGCACCATTCAACATCGAAAACAACAGTGATGCTATAGAGACATAGCTCTCTAAAGTTCACCCGTATTATACATAGCACGTACCACTCGCTGACCGTTTTCTCCAGGAAACCTACGTGGAAGGGGCTTCGACCCTCGCAAGCAGACTCTCGCTGGGTGCTGGCCACCGTCGCAGAGAAGGCAGGGCAGTCCACCTTGGCTTTGACGTGGCCCACTTCTATGGGGGAGGGGTGGAAGGCGTACGCGAAGATCACGCATCTGTAGACAGTGTTTGCAGATAATTATTAATACGTTCTATTAAGTGCTCGTGATAAGCATACATGAGATATAAAGGTAGACAAAGTTGTTAATAAGAACCCCCCGGCATCGCTTGCACCACTATTGGAATAGAGAAACAGATAGCCCCTCAAGTTCATCCGCACGTCTGTAGCACGTCTACAGCCCCCTAATGCACAATATAGTACGTACACGCCGCTGGGCATCAGCGCCCGACTTTCCGTCTCATACCCCGTGGCTGCGAATAAAGATGAAACAAAAGAATCAATATGAGCATGATGATCGCGTGCGAGGATCGTGATACCGGTCGATATAATAGAGCAATATCACAGCTTTACTGTGGGCTATCAAGAATCGAACGAGATAAGTATTTTATAAAGATACAGCCCTCTCAAGATAAACGTTTTCGCATGAACACATGCCTGCGGAGCCCAGGAAGGTTACATTTCTGCCGTGCACCATCTGAATATTGGCAATCTGGAGGGCGCCTTCCGACCGATTAATCACCACAAAGGCGCAACAGCGAGAGGCGGTTAGGCCTCTGTGGGTGGCGTCCCATGCCTGGACCATGCCCCAGGCTCTTCTGTCTAACTCAGACCAGGATCTCACTGGGGTTTTCATCGCTTGTTCAAACTCCTCGAGTAGCTGAGCTTCGCTCTTGCCGCTGCTGTGCTTGCCTATCTCTGCGTTGGCACTGCCGAAGCGATAGCCGTCCAGTTTGTTATCCAGTGCTGGTGCCCTGCCACGTGCGGCGAGAATGGTTTTGCGGTATTCGGGATCACTCAGCCACTGGGGTTTGACCACAGCTACCAAAGGAACCACGTTACTTGGGTTGCCCATGCGGAAAGCATTCTTGGCTAGTACCTGTATATTGACGATCGGTAGACGTTTGGGGGTCATTATAAGTTTGATGGTTGCACGCTATGCTAACAATATTGTAGGAAGTAATAGAGCTAGATAAGACCTTTCACATCTAACGCACGTAATGATACTGAAGAGCGTCGTAGAGCTAGATCAGACCTTTCATATTAACCACTCCATATGGAATGTGACAGTCATGGTACAGATTTATAGCCCTCTAAAGCTCATCAATAATCCTTCAGCACGTGCCTCATAAAGCTCCACTGCCTTTTCTTGGGTGTAGCAACCTACATTGACTATTTCTCCTTTGCCCTCCTGAGTAGCGTACAGGACAATGCCTACAGCCGCGCCGAAGAATAGACAGTGGCTGACATTGGACCAGGTGCGGCCCCATAGCGAACGTTCCCGACGCCAGTACACGTAGGTCTCGCTTAGAATGATGCACTCATCTGCCTGTGCATCCAGCACAGTATAGCTGAGGAAGGTATCCTCGTACCCTTGCGCCTTACTCCGCTTGGTCACGAATTCTTGTGCATAAGCCGCTTTCACATTCATCCTGCCGATCGTAAGCACCTCTTGGTCCGTGCTCGCACGTTCCATTGCCCTCACGGGCCGTACCTGCGCGTACAGCGTATCACTGGTCACTTGGTTTGAGACCCCGCTGCTGATGGCGCTAACTCCGTCAGTGATCCCCATGACTGGCTTTACCACTGCACCTAGAATCCCTAGTCCTATTCCCTTGAAAAAACCCCCTGCCCCCGACTTTTGCGCCCCTTCGTAGGGCTTCGATACCAACCCGGATATGCCGGAAGTGACGCCAGAGGTGATGCTCTCCGCACCATCTAAAATACCATCCAGGATCCCGCCCTGCTGAGCTCGGGCTCTCTGCTTCTGCAGCGCCCGCTGACGCACGTAGTCGCCATCCCCAGACAGGTAACCGAATCCCTTACTGGCAGTTCCACTGATGGCACCCACGGAGTCCATCACGCCGGACACTACATTGGAAGCGAAGCTGGTGGTTCCCTTGCCAATGCCCAGGATGAAGTCGGAGGGAGAGAGCACGGCACCCTGGTAGGGCTCATAAAATAGGTCCGTCACTCCTCCACCTAGCTTCTTCACGAAGCCAATGGGTGAGCCAAGAGCGGCCATTGAGCCCAGCACCCGGTGCAGCTGTCCCTGCACGTCCTGTAGAGTCTTATGCACGAAGGCTGCACGGATAGAGGGCACGCTCTCCAAGGCGTTCGAAGTGCGGAATGATTTGAGCTTCAGCTCCATCTTGTCCACTCCAGCCAGGGAGGTAATGATATTCATGGCCGTGGAGTGCAAGGTGATATTACTTGTGCCTTTACGCGGGAACGGAGCCTGCACAAAAGTGATGGTGATCTTAATAGGGTGAATGATCAAATGCTCGAAGTAGATCTTGCTGGTCTGCGTGCGCGCCTTGCAGTTGTACACATCCAAGACCTGCTGTCTCTCTGCACTCAGCAGGAAGCGATTCTGCTCGTCCATCCAGCAATTAGGTGAAGCACTAGCCATCGACTGCTCGCGGGAAACGTACTTAAGATCGTTCAAAAGGTCTGTGTATAGTAGTTGGATCGAGGCGGAGTCTACCTGGAAGGACATTGGCAGCATGCGACATACCATGTACTTCACGATCGGCATGGTGCTGGGCCCACTGTCCTCCTTGATGAGAGTCAGCTGCAGTAGAGGCTTGTCTGCCGCCTTGGTGCCCTCATTGTTTCCGGTCTCCTCTGATGACGAGGAAGCAGAGTCTTTTAGGTCATGCAGCAGCACTGGGTGAATGGCAGTTTCGCTATAGTTATCCACTTGGAGATTGGCTACTTGTAGCTCGAACGTCTTTATTGAGCCAGTAACAGTGTTCTGCAGACTCAGACCATCCACGTACAGACTCAAGAACTCTCGTCGGGTGGGCTTTTCAACGACTACAGACAATCCGAAACTCGATAAGAAGAAGTTCACTTCGTACTTAGGCCCCGCAGTATTCGCCACTGGCTCCACTACATTTGTATTGGTTGTGCTGCCCTGTGGTTGGAGGATGTATTCAGTTCTTTCGATATCAGACAGACGGCTTCTAGCCGCCTGCTGTAGGGCAGAGGCGCGAAGCTCGCACCTTTCGGTATGGTTCTGGGCTATTCTAAGCACTCTTCTCCCATTCTTGGCCACAACGCTCACCACTACATCCGATCCGCCCGCGCTGGCCGCACTCGGCACACGCAGTTTCTCGCCCGCCTTGAGCATACTGAGCCTAACCACGCCCCGCCCGCTCCTGTCGAGTTTGTTGCCCGCACCCACCAGCACTGTGCTGTCCAGATCAGGGTCTGCCCAGCCGAATGGTACACTGCTGAAGGGAGAAACACATAGCTGGAAAAGATTGCGGTCGCTGAGCTCCCGGTCAAGCTCTATGCCATCCTGCATGACGGTTACGTAAGCGCCCGTGGTATTCTCAATGCTGATGTCGCAACTGCTCTCCACACGGGCGCGCCAGATCACTATGGTGACGCTACAGTTCTCCCCAGGCTCAGAGACCCTGACCTCTACATGCAGGATAATGGCCTTGTTCCCATCTGCGGAATCATCCTTGCGGGGCAAATGGAGAGAGGATGTGCCGATTTCGTTCACGTCCACAGTGCCCAGACTCCAAAAAGAAGAGCGAGACCGCAGCTGCACTGAAGTGCCAAGATGCACGTCAGACTTGTGCCACGCGGCAGAACGGTAGGGCAAATATGTACAGATCTCTCTGCTTCCTCGCTGCACGAGCATCAGCTCTTCATCTAATAGATTCACAACACAGAAGCGCGGCATGACCACCACCTCCTGGGTCTGCTCGAAGATCCCAGGCATGTACCTCATCTGATAGCTTAATTGATATGCGAAATTGGAGCTCCAGTCCACCACTTCAAAACTATCCCGGTGAGAAACTTGGTTCATGCTGATCTGCAGATCGTCACTCCACGCTTTTCCGTTGTTCACTCCGATGCTGATAACATCGTCACTTGAATAGAACAGAGTGAGACCCTCCCGGCCATCCTGCCAGCATTGGCTGGCGTACGCGCGGTCGTACGTACGTTCATAATCGATCTGGGAGAAAAAGTTGTTCTTCGCTACGCTTGCAGTATCCGCGTCATCAGCAGGGACTATGAATACGGTATACATGTCCGTAATCTCCTTACTGAAGTTCCCCCGTAGCCTGACCGTGGCCCCGGCTTCGAAGAATTTCCCATATATAGTAAAAAAAATCTCCTGGACGCGCCCTTCGTGAACCCTGGAAAAAGATGAAATGAAAACGTGCATGAGTATGATTATTGAACGTTATGGTCACGAAACTAAGAGGTATGATAGAGCTACGCCGCAGCTTCAATATGAGCCATCAGTGATTGAATGTTATAAGCATGATAAAGATGTTAAGCCCTCTAAGCTCCATCAACTGATGACTCACCTTCGCGCTATAGCGTGTCCGATCATGTCCTTGAAGCCGTCTTCTTTGAGCCACTTCAGCTTGCCCTTAGTGCGGATGTCCACCAGTACTACTACAAAACTGGATGCGGCGAGGTCGAACTGCATCATGTTTCGGGATCGGCGGAGCTTGTCATTACACGGGGTGCGAACGTACCTGCATTGGTATCGGTGAGGACGGTGTTGGGGTTATATGAGCATGATGATTATAGGAAATTGTCGTGATACTTTTTTTAGGATGTGATAAAACTATATATCCTTCACATCTATCGCGCGTCACAAGATGTAAGAGAACTACTCTAGACCTTTCATATGAACCACTCATCGTTCAAGATGATAACAGCGGCAAAGGAATACAGCCAGCCCTCCGAAGTTCACTCATATACATACGCGTTGTCCCGCAATGGCTCGGGAAGGTGCGACCAGATGAACTGCCGGTCGGTGTATACGAGGCCTGCGTTGGTGACAGAGGCGCACACGCGGTACTCGTTGTTCGAGTCCACGGTGAAGCTCTGCAGCAGATAGATGATAAAGAATGAGTATGATCGTTAGATTTAATGGTCATGATACTTAAAGGTGTCGCAGAACTGAGTCACAGCTTTGCTGCGAGCAATCAAATATTGGACAGTGTATCAGCAGCTTAGAGATACAGCCCTCGCTAAATCAGGTACCAAGGCACGTACTTGAACTGCTAAAACTCCCACTTCTCCCCCGTTATTCGGCCCAGTGCTCTCGTCCGCCGCAGAGCGGTATCGGTTGCCGCCGGAACTGTGCTCAATGAAATTGCCGCTGTTATTGCCTTCTCTTACCGCTTGTCTCCCCTCAGCGCCTCCTGCTCCTCCTCGAGTACTACTGGAGGTGTTAGCGGCATCAACTTCCTTCACTCCATAAGCAGTCTTGGTGTCAGAGCGGCTGCCGCTCTGCGCCTGTGACGTGCGATAGATTTTTGAGTGAGGGTTATTTTAAGTGGGGTGGTTGTACTGTGTGTCTATGATACTGTAGAAGGTGGTACATCTATAGCAGATCCTTCATGTGCACTACTTAGCGTTGAATACGACAACAGTGGTACAGAGATATAGCCCTCCGAATGAAGTCCACTAACATTAGCCGCACCTTGCACTCATCTTTGGACTTCCTTCCAGACCTGCTCGAGAGCCGCCAGGGTGTGTCGGTCCTGTCTTGATCTGCCCTGCTCTCTGGGAGAAAAGTATGCCGGAGCATCTCCTGGCCATACGCTTTCTGAGACCATACCGATACGCCTAGCCGTGTGCGGTCGATGAGCAAATATCTGGCGTTCAAAAGTAATTATTAGAATAAAGGTTGTTCGTGATCATCACACATAAGATAGAGCTACACTAGATCTTTCGAACGGACCAGTCAGTATTGAATATATTAGCTATGGTTTAGCTTTTTAAACTTCCCTTCTGTTCACGTACTTGCTGTATACGAACACTTCTAGATTGTTATTTTCATTGAGCTGGGTCTTCATGCACATGATGATGCCGTTGTCTTTATGGTCTGCGCCTGTGCCCTGCGAATTCGGCAGCTCGATGCGAATATAGTCCTGCGCCGCACGTTTTTTCTTCTGCCCCCGCTCCCCCACTTTCGGGACTGGTAACGGCAACGGGTCACTCCACAGGAACGTGTTGCCCATGCAGAGGGAGATCGATGGAGAGTTGTATAGATTCAGATACCTTTTGTGTTGATGGTGATTGAGGGTCATTATGGGTGTGATCATTGTGTGTTTTGATAACGACAAAATAGGGGGTGATAAAACTATAGAGGTCTTTCACATCTATCGCACGTCACAGGATGTGATAGAACTAGATAAGGCCGTTTACATGAACCATCAGCATTCAATATAACACTAATAGTACAGAGATACAGCCCCTTAGCAGCCTCTTACGCACCTTATCTTGGAGCATCCTCCGGACAGAAGTTCCCCACTCTGTGACGTGCGGTCACGAGAGTTCACCTGTACGTAATGGTGGTGGTATTTGCGGTCGTGATTAGAATGACGTACGACTGCACTGTGCGCTCCTCATAATTAGGAAAACAATGGACTATAGAAGGGTTTTCATGCAGCCCCACATGACCTCTCAGTATTGAGTGCGATGGCAGTGGTGTAAAGATGTAGTCCTCTGAAGAGCAAGCACTCTAACCCTATAATATTCACGCACGCGATAGTGCATATCGCATGGCATGCGATTTTCGATAACTATGTAGGGCATGCACGTAATAAGTATGGAACGGTCTGTTTGGTTGAGCACAAGATGGATAAACGTGCGCGCCAGTTCTGAATCCGCTGTACTTGTATCCCCTATGCAGAGCACGTCTTGGCTGGCTTTAAAGTCGTACGTCTGGATAGCGCAAGGCACGGGCTTCGAGAGCTTGTAAGGAGCGTCAGCCGGCTTCAGCATTATGCTCGAAGCACACGCGCACAGCAAGGGTACACTCAGGACGTCTCCTTCGCTCACAGGACCTAGCTCGATGTCGTTCTCCCAGGTGGCGTATCTATACATGGTTAAGGCGAGTGAGTAGGGGGAATTGTTAGTATGATGGTGACGTACGGTAGACATTTGGAGATCATTACTAGTATGTTGGTAGCGTTGTACACTCATGATAATCAAGGATCCGATAGAACTACTCTAGATCTTTCACATGGCACACTCAGTAATGGATACAATAGGCATGGATATAATAGGCATGGTGTAGAGCTACAGCCCTCTAAGTCCAATAACTAATATACCGCACGTACCTGAGTACCACTGTGATGGGGAACGGCATATTATTGCGAATCTGCATCCCTGATCGGATGCGCACGGCCTTGGGTGGCAGTAGGACAGCGATGAAAATTAAGAAGGTGTTTGGAGGACAGCATTATTTACTTTGTCTATCTGTATACATACATGCACACACGTACCTTGGTACCGTTCTTGAGGTTCTGCACATCCCAGTGCAGAATGAGAGGCTGAGTCCGCTCTTCCAATGCGCAAGTGGTCTTGGGCACCCGAGTGCGCACCTGGTATAAGCATGAAGTTTTGCAGAAAATATGAATATGATGCCTGTATCGGGTGTTTCATCCTACGCAAGTATACGATAGAGCTACATCACACCTTTCACATGCAACATTTAGCATTGAATGTAGTAAAAACGGCCGGCATAAAGCAATAGACCTCCCAAGCTGACGTACCCAGCGCCGCCGCCGCACCACGTCTAGGTTATTGTACGTGCGTCGGACATTTGCCACAGAAAAGTTACCAAATGAGTTTGAGTACTCCCAGCCGTCTTCGTCAATCTCTTCTTTCACGATACCACGCATGCACACACTCCACTTGTTGCTCCAGTGCCAACGATCACTGCTGAGGGAAATTGAGTCCAACGGTCGGTCATGCAGTAAACTCTTATCAGTCCACCTGGAAATAGAAATATAGTGATGTTTGGGTGCCATTATTAGTATGGCGGTTGGGGTGAGTTCCACGACGTGCAATAGTGATGTTTGAGGGCCTTTATTAGTATGATGACGTTATTGAATGTTCGCGATACTGGACAATGCGATAGATCTAGATAGGACTTTTCAAATCTATCGCACGTCACAGGATGCGGTAGAACTAGATAAGACCTTTCACATGAACCACAAGGTATTAAATATGATATAGTGTAGAGATACAGCCCTCCAAATTTAGTCTACCGGCATCACGAACTCGTGTGGGTCGCCCAGGAGGAACGGCGCGCGCCAGCTCTGGGTAATAGGGTCAAACCGGGCATTCTCGTACGTTTCCTCTTCAATGGGTTCCATGGTAATGATGCTGCTGTCCCCGGTTCCTCCTATCTTCTTCTCAGCCGACGGCACCTTCGGCAACAGGTGGTACAGTCGGGGATTGCTAATGTAGATAGGCAGGTTCCTCAGCGCCTGCCTGAGGTGCACATGTACGTGCGCATGTGTGCAAGAGTTGAGGTGAGTGGGAGCAAAATGAAACGATGACGAAACCACATGCACATGCATAATACGAACGCACCTCTGCTGGCCGAACTGACCTTTGAAGACAAGGTCTACTGCCGTGGGCATATGGTTACTGAGAGCGCCATGGCCTGCAGGTGCGATGACGGATGATATAGAAGGAGAAATATGAGTGTGATGGTTGTGTGCAATAGAAATGATAGTCATACATAATATAGTGCTGCTCCACAGCTTTCGCATGGACCGTCAAGCAGTGTATAGTATAGCAATTGCACAAAGAGATAGCCTTCTAAAGACCAAGCAGTGCCTCACTCACATGCAGCCCCTGTGGAAACGTCCTTCACCTGTGGTAGATTCCCGCTGTTCATAGGCCCTAGCCGTAGTAATTCCGACCCAGACACGGAGTCTAGGATTTCCACTTCAACCGGAGCACCTAGCAGATTGTGCACAGCTACCTCTGGCACGATCTCTCTCTCCCACTCCCCATCATCTACCTGACGTGCGCGCAGCAGGGAATTCGTCTCCAGAATGGTCTGTAGCATGCGGCCACTTACTGTGACTTGCATTGTGTGAGCCGACCTGATGCTGTAATTGATGCCATTTTTGCCTGTGGTAATCACTAGTTTGGGGTGCCAGCGATCGAGCACCGGCTCCCACTGGCTCAGTAAGGAATTGTAGAAGTCAGCGCTGACATACAGCTCACCATCGCCTTGCATAAAGTTCGCACTGCGTACGATGCTTAGTCTAGTGTCTTCCATAAGCACGCGGCCAATGGGAACATCTTGGCTGTGAAAGTCGTTGACAGCTACAAGGGATACTTGACCCAGATTCAGCACGATGTTGTGCCTGTAAGTGACAGAGATAGTTTCAGGAGCCATTATTGGTATGATGGCCATGATGCTTAGGATATGATAGGACTACACAAGGCCTTTCATATGAGCTACTCAGGGTGGAATACAATAAGTATATTGTATAAAGATACAACCATCCAAAGTTCACTCTATCATATATAGCACGTCAATATGGATGGTGTAGAGATAAAGCCCCCCGAAGCTCACTCCTACTAACGTAACGTACATGGGCGCCTCAGATTTTTCTGTTGCATTGGAGTCGCAGGCAATACTCGCACCCGGAGCAGCTTGGTGAGATATGGTGTTATTATGAGGCACAGCTCCATTCACGTGCGGTAACTGCGGAGCATTGGCTTGCTGCGGCTTGCTCTGCTCGGTCGTGGAGCCTCTAGACAGACACGACTGCGCCAGTATGAGATCGTTCATAGTGACCCTCAGGTTGGCGCTGTCCGTGTCTACAGACGTGTTAGAGCCGATGATCACGCCGTTGCTCCTGTAAACGAAAGAGATGTTTACGGGTCATTATAAGTATGGTGGTAGGGTGCAATTGCCGTGACATGCGGTAGTAATGCTTAGAGGTCATTGGAAGTATAATGGTTGTGTTCCATATTGATAGCCAAGATTGATTGAATTAGATAAGACCTTTCACATCTATCGCGCGTCACAGGATGCGATAGAACTAGATACGGCCTTTCATATGAAGCGGTCCGTATTGAATGTATAGTGTATAGATATGGCCCTCTAAAATTCAATCATATTCACGTACGCTTCTCTCCGCATGTTGAACTCAATAGCCAGCGGCTGCAAGATGGCTTTGGGGTAGTACTTCAACACATTTTTCAGGGAATATAGCTCGAGATTCTTTATGGACATATGAATGGACTCCTTGAAGTCTCGAACCATGGTGGCAATCTCAGTAACAGTGTCTCGGGTGTAGTGCAACTCCACTCCACAGCGACCTACAATTGCCTGAGAATCCTCCAGAGTAGGGTCGTCAACAAGCATGATCCTAGAGTTCTTGATGTTGGCGTGGATGATGATCGTGCCTTTGGTGTAATTCTTTGGGTCGACACCTTCAAAGCTCCTAGAATACCCGTGATCATTCCCAGGGGCCTTCTGCTGGGAAGGCGCACAGGGTGCAGAGTCCCTGAAGATGGCCCTTTCTCCATCCACGCTTGCATCACTTGCTGCGCTGGCAGGTACGTCGTAGAACGGAGAACGTGCGAAAGAGAAGGAAGTGATCTCCGCAGGCTGCGGCACCGAGAGCATATTTAGTACCTGTAATGTGGAGATGGTTAAGCTTTATTATCAGTATGATAATTGCATTATGTGTTCATGGTAACCAAGGATATGACAGAGCAATACTAGACTTTTGACAGGAACCATTGAATACAGTAGTTATGGTGTTAAGATATGCATTTCTAGACATCAATAATATACACACGTACGGCGAAAAAATTGGCCATCGCGACGTTGGACAGATCGAGGAAAGTGTCGCTAGACGCGAAGCTGCTAGCGTTGTTCACAAGCACGTTTAGATACGCAAGCTGTTTACTCTCTTGGTGGTACTTCACAGTAATGATTTCTTGCATCGCTTTCGCGTCGGCTTCGTTCGTGGTACCGTCTTCACTGCCTGCGCTCTCTTGGGAGATTAAATTATTGCTGATGCTGTCAGACTTCTGCAAGCCTGTGTCCATGGGGCCGAAGACTTTCTTTATGGCATAATCGCGACTGATCTCTCTGATATCGTTCACCTCAATAGAACGTAGCGTCACCACAGCCTTCATGAGGAAACCGTTGTTGTCAAGGCTGGTGTTCAGCCCGTTGATGGCCAGGGAAAAGGCAGGGTCCAGAAGCTCGCCGACGCTCTGCTCGTCGGACACGCGTAGGATGTCAACACGGAAATTCTGCAGTTATGGTAACGTACGGTAGATCATAAAACGCAAGGGCCGATATGAATATGATGGTTGTGTGAAATGGTCGTGACAATCAAGGGTATGATAGAGCTATACCTGGCCTTTCGTATGAGCCAGCAAAGATTAAGTACCACTATACTCACCTGCAATGCGAAAGTCATGTGCATACCGAGCGGCTTCTCTGTCATGGATAGCTCATGGTTCGCAGCTGGAGCAAGGTCTGTTGGTTCACCATTAGCGGCCGACGCCACTTTGGCGGGAATGGCTGCTTGGTTCTGAGGGGGCTGATTTCCGAAATTGCGATGCAATAAAACGATAAGGAAAGGCCTCAAATGCATAAGAGTATTGACATCAAGATTCAGATGCAGGTTCGCAAAGTTGACAAACATATGTGCCCCATGCTTTTGGTATAGTGGCGATCTGCGGTTTTGGATGTTTACATAGGAAATGTTGATCAAATTGGGGCTGTCCTTTGGCGTTGAGGCAAGGTACCTCTGTGACTCGCATCGAAACGAATCCTGAATAGCAAATTCTTTCAGACTGATCTCCATCTGAATATCACTCGGGCGATTTAACAATCGCGTATTCAGAGAACGCACTTCGAATATCAGATGCTTGTTGGAATTCTCATTGTCGTAACTAAGGTCTAGCGCAAGCGCTGGCATATTGATGTTTAGACACAGTCCTGTATGTGTAGGGTCGCGGGTGTCAGTTTCTGCTTCTTTTTGGCGATCCCATTGCGTAATGAGACTCTTGATCTCAGATGCATCCTCATCATTATTGTTTACTTGGGCACTTGCTCCATCGGCAGCACCACCACTAATGGCAACTTTTCGAATATCGTTGCTACTCGAAGGACGGTTCATTTCAACGGTGACAAACATTATATCCAGCGCTTTGAGCTTCTCCATGCCGGGTAAATCCACTGGTTTATGGAACAACGTCTCTTGCGCAATGCCCATGCAATAGCAGAGGCGATCCAATTTAACCGCAGTAAGTTCACCTCTTAATTCGGGCTTTATCTCCAGGTCGACCGTGGTATCTGCAATAGATTTATCTACATTCTGGATGACACAGTCGATATCGAAGGGCTTTACCAAATACAGCGACTCGTTCTGGTCCAAGGAATACATGTCTGCGATAGTCTTCGGCATACCCGCATTCACATCGTTCAAAGAAATATCCCAAGACATACCGGCTTGTCCCAAGAATCCGCGAACCTTCAAATAGCCGGTATCCAGGAGCAAATATCCCTTTTCTGTAGTGCTATCTTCTGGGATAATAATCTTAGGCGCATGCGCTTCAAATATAACCTCAAAAGCATCTTCTCGCTCACCAATTTTCTTATCATTTTTTTGATGTTCCATCCTCTGCCCCGAAGTGGCATTCAATAAAGCATCTTGTGCCGCCTGACGCTGTCGTCTTGCGTTGGTAGCAGCATCCGCCTCGGTCTTGCCTGGAGGTGGGGGGCGTGGGTAGAAGAAGATATGGATGATGTACTGAATGCACACTTTATTCAGCGCAAACTGAAGTGGCAAAGACGATATTCGTAACACGTTCTTTCCATTGTGACTGTCAAATACAACGTTAAAAGTAGGCTCGCTGTTCTCAACTGTAGTGTCAGAACTAGTCGTCCGGCTTCTGCCAGTGGTGCTATCCACACCCTCTACCTGCTTTACTGATATGATGTTGGACAGCGGAGGATTGGGAGTGATACGATCCCGAGCTATCATGTCTGATAGGCCGATTACTAGGTGGGTGCCAGTAGACGTAGTTTCCGATAGAGCGTTGAAAGTCATAGACGCCGTCAACACTGGCACGCCGTATTGAGAAAGCTCAAGTGTCGCCGAGGAGCGAATGCTAACCTTTGAAAATACCTTGTGCGTTGCATGTTTCACCGAATGTTTCTTTCGATGCTCTTCTAAATCAGATATGATGGCGGAAAGCTGGATATCATCCTCCTCTTTATAGTGTTTTTTGTCTTCTACCACTCCGTCAGGATCGACATCCCCATGAATTGCCTCATGCCAAGTGATCCCCACACTGTCGCTGTCAACGCCCAGACTCTCCTCAAAGCTCTGTTCAAAGGTTTTCTGCCCTGACGGTTTGGGTGCTCCAGTTAGGAACCCCCACCAGGTGCGCTGCTGCAGTGTGAGATCATGGAATGAAAGGGCCAATATGAGTATGATGATTATGTGAGATGGTCACGATACTCAATACATAAGATCGAGAGCTGTGGCTCACATTTCATGTGATATTCCAAAATTAGATGGCACAGCAATGGTGTAGAGAAAACCCTATGAAGATCAAGTGCCCACCTGCACCCATACATCTATAGCACGTCAACTTCTCACCTGCACCACCGCTCCCTGCCCAGGCACGAAGCTCGTCACAGCAGAGGCCCCCTTCTTCTCTTTCTGGCGTGCCTGTCGCATCAACTCTTTGCGCGCCTGCGCCTCTACATCCATCTCATCGGCAGCCATGTGTCGGAATATGACGATGGTGTGCAGAGGTAGTCTTTCTTCCAATTCGTCCATTTCGTCCCGATCCCTGTCACTCAAACAGTCTTTCATCGGATCCTTCGAATTAGCGGTTTTGCTCATTTTAACCAAGTGGATATACCTTGGGCGTTTGATAGCCAGTTTGACACCGTATTTCCACCATGCTCGTGCACTCGCTTTGTCTACAGGCCGGGTCAGGGGCTTGTACATGTACGGCTGACGACGCCGCTCTACCGCGCCGATCATCTCTAGCGTCAGATTCAACTGCTTGTATTGCAGCCCATCCAGCGCCAGAGATACATGTTCATTGACCACTGTAACATCGTACTTGGGGGCGTCCCCTAATGCTTCCATTTCGTTGTGAATGACTTTCACCACAAGCTGGTTCGTGGGAGCTAAAATGAACTTCATCGCCTTAGGGGAATAAGAGTCAGCGCCTTTGCTAGCAGCATACTTCGCTTGTTTTTCAAGAAATTCGCTCGAGGTTTCTACAGATCCATCGTTGTTCCCCTGGTAAATGATGCCGTGCATAGCTTCTTGCCACTTCTCAAACGGCAGTGCTCCTAGAGATTCGGAGTGCATATTCCAATACACACCAAAATTTTCTACTTTTACCATTTTACGAATAGCTTCATCAATTCTAGCAACGAATGTGCTTTGCCAGTTCTCATCACATGTAGCTAGGACAAAAGATTTTAGTGTCATGCCAGCAGAATAAGTGTGACCATGTTGGGTATCCTCGTATCGAGCATGAATGTTCATCAAATTGATTTCCAGATTATCTACAATTTTGGAGGACCAGCTCTCTAGCCATGATTTCTTCTTCTCTTTTTTCTTCTTGCTATTCGTATGCTCATGGTCCGAATCGCTATCTGAATTACTATCAGAGTCTGCATCACTTTCACTATCAGATTCGTTGTCATGGTGGTGATGAAACGTCAAAAACTTATCTGCAAATGCGATCTTTTCCTGCTTTTGAGATTTGATTCTTTTGCGTGTTTCCTCTTTGTCCAAAGCAGCCATATTCAAAGGGCAAAGCTGCAAGTAAACGCCATCAATGTTGATACGAACAGGACTATTCAATAAGGCTGTCCAAGGAATGAACACTTCAAGAGTCTTCACAGAACCATACACAAACGTCGTGTTGAAATTGCGAAATAGCTTGTCTGTTTTCAGCTTAACATCGTGCATTATAATGGATCCAGACCACACGGCCAAATTCAGATCGAAGTTCGTCTCATCGATTTCCAAGTAGTCCGACAGAACGCCTTGTAGCGCATCCAATACAAGCCTCTTTGCCATCTATTTTAGTAGTATGGGCCAGTGGTTAAGCTGCAGATCAGCCGTAATTGATGATTCCCATCAAACCCAAAATCCATAATAAATGACGTACGAAAGATTGAAAACGTGCGGTGAATCGAAGGAGATCGAAGAAGGGCCGTCGAAGCATTTTCGGATAAACCTATTTTTGAGTGAATATGAGTGCTTTTAGCGTTGACGGACCTAATACTGCCCCTGTCAAGTGGGCTCAGCGTACTGAATCTCTGTATGTAACCATTTCTCTAAGTGATGTTACAGAGGAGAAGTTCGATATTAATGAGAAGTCTTTGACTTTCTCTGGCAAGTCTCAGGGCAAGGACTGGACTTGCTCCTTCGATTTCTTCAAGGAGATCAAGATTGAAGGCTCTGTTTGGAACGTGCTACCCAACTCTATTCAGATGAAGCTCTTGAAGAAGGACGAGGACCCCGAGCAGGAGTTCTGGGTTAGACTTACCTCTGACAAGATAAAGGAGAAGTCTTTCGTCACTATTGACTGGGATCGTTACGTAGATGAGGACGAGCAGGACGGTGACTTTGACGACTCCAACCTACAAGGAGGACAAGACTTCGGCGGCATGGGAGGAGGTATGCCCGGTATGGGAGGAGGTATGCCCGGTATGGGAGGTATGCCCGGTATGGGTGGGGCTGGCGGTGCCGGTGGCATGGATCCCGCCATGCTCCAGCAGATGATGTCCCAGATGGGCGGTGGAGCCGGAGGTGCCGGCGGCGAGGGAATGCCCGATCTGAGCTCAATGATGGCAGGTATGGGTGGAGCCGGCGGTATGGGCGGCGCTGGTGATTTCGATGAGGGAGACTCTGATGACGATGACGAAGGTCTTCCCGATTTGGAACCCACTGAATCTTAATAACATTCATCCGTAGATACTAGCTCTGCTCAAGAGTTTATGGGTAATTTATTAATGATCCCACGATACATTTCTTTACATCTTTTACATATATATATCGAGTGAGACTATCTCTACTTCTTTTTTTTCCCCCCCTTCTTCTTCTTTTGCTTGCCTGCTTTCGGTAATGAGAAACCTGGTATCCTCGAAGACATGAGTTTAAAAAGTTCGTCCGGGCTGGCGCTGTGGCTCCCCGGCAGACCTATCTCCTTGATCATCGAACCATGGCCTTTGCTATTCGCCCAAAAGCTCGCGTTGTTGCCGAACTTGTCAATCGCGCCTGGTTTTGCTTTATTCGCTAGTAATATCTTGGCGCATGGGACTTCGCCTACCTTGCAGCATATATGGAGGGGAGTCTCCCCGAGAGCGGATTTTGACTGCAGATCAGGATTTGCCCCGTATTGGAGCAACGCTTCACATACTTGGACGTGTCCTCCTGCACATGCATGGTGTAGTGCTGAAAGTCCCCCTACCTGTATCAATTCGCAAGCATCTACATTGGTCGACCCCGCATGCTGATAACTCAATAACTTCACAACGTTTACATAATCCCCTCTCTTCGCCGCAATCATTAAAGGTGTGGTACCATTGATGTCTGTGCTCACCAGATCCTTTTTAAAGTTATAGTGCTGAACCAGGCGCCCAATGACTTGGGGATCTTTGGCTGCACTTGCCACAGCGTGCTGCACAAAGGCAGTTTTGGCTGTTGTCTGCGGAATCGTCGGTAGCACCACCGTCTTAACCTCTTTATCCTCCCCTTTATCAGCTGTGTCTCCAGAAGCTTTCTTCTTCTTCCCTCCCTTTTTCTTAGGCGGCATAGTTCTAAAATGTGAGAATGAGAGCAATAAAATGCTCTCTCCGTGGCCATTCTTCTTTTTTGATGAAACAGATTCGATCTATCAGATCTATCATTTGCGCTCAAGAATCAATAAAATATGCCTTCTTTGCTTGCTAGTGCGAAGAATTCCTATGAAATGGCACAAGGTGAGTCCGACCCTGTGGTGTTTAAGACGAAGGACGACTTGCAAGAGCTCGGCGTGGATCTGGACCAAGATACGATCGATCGCATCAAGAAGACCTTGGGAGGGACGCTATTTGCTTCTGCTACAAAATCTGCTCAATTGTTGAGGGCGAGAAAGGAAGTGAATACAGATTCTGAATCTGTAGAGGAGATTCCTCTGTGGTCGCGATCCTCGAGTATCAGAAGCCCGGGGCGGGGGTCAGGGAGAGGGATTCCTGTCTCTGGTCGAAAAAGCGCATCTAAGCGGTTATTCTCTGACGATCAATCGGACGAAATGATGAGTGAGCAGTCCATAGAGTTTGGCTCTGCGAGTCCCGTCAGGGCTGGGCCTCCCAGTCCTCCGCACAGCCCACTGAATTTCTATCGTCTACAACGATCTATCATGAAGACAGATATCAATGATATTGGAAACGGGGAACTCCCAGAGGATTTGCAAGCCAGTATAATTCCTGACCATGCCACAGTCTTGGATAGTATTGATCCAGCGTACAGAGACGATCTGGACCGGTTGATTCTAGAGCTTCAATATGATTACGCGAAGTGTTCTGACAAGTTTATCAGACGTATATTCGCATATCCAACCAATGCGCCCAAAGTGGAGATCAAGAAGATAGTCAAAAAGCGCTACCTGGATCCGCAGTATTTCCATGAAGCCATAGTACGATGTATCAGCGCCAACTTTTCCTCTGATACTGGGGGCGCCTATGTAGATGAGATCATTTGGTCGTTGTACCAGCTGGTATACGAGGAGAAGAGGATCCCAGGAGAGGTAGAGAGAAGACCAGTGGTAGATATATGGAAGTTCCTGCGAATGCTGAAGTCGACCAACTACTTGCACGACAAACACGTATTCGAAAGCAAGAAAGACATCGAGGAGTACAAAATCCACAGTAAGTTCTACAATGCGGGCAAAACGTATCACGCGCAGCCAATGGTGGCCCCGCATGTGAACCACCTGGACAGAGAGACCAAAGCGAATAACCATCACTTGAAGGCCTCGCAAATGGCCTCCGAGCCTACTCAAACCCCGAGATGTGCCCCTCCACTCCGCAGAGTGTTCACAGACTTCAGTGTGCTCAACAGCAGTCTCTTCAAGAAGGCGAGGGATATGCATACTGTACAAGAATCTCTGAACTTCAATGCGACCGATAGTAGCAAGAGTGATAGACCGGTAGCTACAAACAATTTCGCGAATAATAGTAGCAATGTTCGCGCTCTGTTTATGGCTGGTCGACCGAAGATTGATCATAAAGCATATGAAAATCACCACAAGAGCCAACTGTTAGAGCAAGATTCAAAGAGAAAACGAGATGTTTCTGTGAATTCTACAACATCACATGCAAAACCTAAGCAGCAAATGTTTGAAAAAGACAAAAATGCATGTGATGTGCCTGTAGCGTTGCATCAGCATGACGATATACGAGGGAGGTACAAGTTCGCTGATGTGCGAAAGGAGCCAGAAAAGCTTGTAAAGAACGATTTATCCAAGAAATTCGATGACGCAAACAAGAGTGGGGAATATGAAAAAGTGAAACAGAAGGTCACGAAGCTTATGATGCAGTCACAAGACACTGTATCCAAGGTTTTGAGTAGCTGCAGCAGAGCAAGCCTGAGCAATAGAAATAACCAAGGTGGAATGGGTTCTATTCTTAATCACGGATAGGCGATAAATACTAATATTATACAAATGTTACTTTCTTAAATGAAATGAAATAAACGCGGTGTTCATTCTTCTTTCATTCATTTCTCTTCCTCCTTCAATGATTTCCATAGCCCATAGCCATGGTGACCCCTTGAATGAACGTAGGTGCGGTTCTAGCGCTTAAAGCACTAGTATCGTTTCTACCCCCCCCCCCTAATGGACCGTTCATGAGATCCATCTCGGTGATATGTCTTGTTCTGGTCGATGGATTCGTTTATATTCTCCTGTCTGGCCTCGCCCGCTATGCGCTCCTTACGTATGATCTCACTTGACTCCTCTGCGATTGTTATCTGTTCTGCGCAAGATTGTTTGAATTCTTCTAGTTTTACGATCAAGTTGGAAATATCTCTCACGCGCACATCGCGTCCGATGAAACTTTGAACTCTCAGAATGTTATCTTGTTGATTCAGTTTTCCAGTGATCAACCCTGCATACATTGTTTCAATAATCAAATCCTCAAGAGCACGCACGCTGTCAATATCCAATTCTTTTTGCAACACAGCGTATGGAATAATTTTATTGCATTTGGCACACGATATTATACTTAGCTGTTTCAATTTTGACGTAGCAGCAGGATTTAAATCGACATATTTCTCAGGACTCTGCGCATACTCAGAATAGGTTCCATAGGCAAACAGTTCCAAAGAGTTATAACTCTTCAAGAACACCACACTATCAGTGTTACTAGCATCCACATCACTCAACGCTATCACAGACGGCACACTCAATAACTCACCGAAAAAGAACAATTTAGGATTCGCGAGAGCTTTCTCGATCAAAAACACCAACGCCAAGCCTTTCTGCTGCTGTGCGAGGGCGCAAAAGTTATCCATTACCTCATTAGCCATGTTAACTATCCTGTGATTGTGCTACCAAGAAGAATTTATTTTGGCAATCGTACAAGAATGTGGTTTTTTGAGGAGGCTTTCTTCTACGAGGATATTTTGCAGACGAAAAAAAATGGTTGTGCCGAGAACGAGCAATAAGGGTTAGTTTTACAGTCACGCGAGGACCTTCGTCAATTTCTGCACAGAATCAAGGAGCATGCGTATGGACTAGGTCCGACAGTTACTTATACTTTATTTAATGGGGATAAAGAGAGACTGAACAAGGAGTTCGGTGACTATCATCAAGCACCCACCACTTTGGAGACACAAGTTAGTCGAAGTTCTACATCGGCGGCAGATGCACCAGTAAGAGAGCAAGAGATTATTACGAAAATGGACAGAGAAGCTGGCCCTAGGCGCCCTTGGGATGGTCATTGTGCACGCACTCCCAGAAGAGATCAAGGTGAAGCTTGCGGGAAGACTTGAAACCCTATTCCTGAGTAAACCGGTTGCAGAGGTATTCTCAGCTTTAGAAAAGGATTATGTTTTGACGGCCCAAATTTACTTTCTTGACCAGGAACGTGGCATCCGACGTTACAACACCTTGATGTTTCGCAATTTGTCTTGGTAGGCAACAGCATCTGTCACTTTAACCGCAAACACGAGTGCAAGACGCACCGATGAACCAGCAGGATCATCACTCTCTTCAGGGTTCGCATGGTCGATGTTAGGGTTCTAGATGGTCAATACAAGGAACGCAGCAGAGGCTTATAAAAACTATACAATTCCTACCATTAAAGCTAAATATAAAACAATCGAAAGATAGAGTAAAGTTAGAAATTCCCTCTTTTTTTTACTCGCCAGATTTGAACGCTCCCGATGGCGGCGCGCTAGGCATAGGGCTGTCGCTGCCCTGGACAATGGACATCTCGATATCCGCTTGATTAAACGGCTGTGCGATCACAGCCGGTGTGTCATCCACCCCATAAGCCGTAGCGGTTGCAGCACTACTGAATGTTGGTCTTCCACTACTATCGCTACTGCCATGTCCTGACGAAGTTGATGAGAGTTCCATGTACCCTCCGCGGGACTGCAGGCAGAGGGTTTGGCACTTGGTCCAGAGGCTCGTTTCCCCAGCCTCCATGCAACAGGGGGAGTAGTACACGAAAAAGGGGATAAAGAGCAATCCGCCAAGTCCCAACAGGTAGTTCCACAGATCCGGACGTTCGTAATATGTTACATTGAAGGCCTCTAAGTCGCTCTCATCGACTTTCGATAAGTTCTTCGTGTCGAAGATTGGCAGGGGGGGTGCCATCATCACCACCACGCTATCGTACTTGTCTCCCTGAAAACTGATTTCGCAAACCCCCTCTTCATATGGAGCCATTGCAGTTTGCGGTTTTGACGTGCGATGGCCCTTGCAAACCGGCTCTGCATGTTCCGGTAGCGTATATAGCGCCCGCTTGACTTCATACTTGAAATCGACTTTTACGCTTCTGCGTAATTGATTTTCCAGCATCAATACGTGCATTTCGTCTTCCTTTGCTATGTAATGTAGTTTCCGTACCTCACTATTGGTGCTTTCGAACCACTTGGTGTATGACCAAGCGTACGCACCGTCCTCAACTGATTGTCGCAAACTATCAAATTGGGTTTGCGAACTGCACAAATAAAAATTAATTGCATCATTACCACGTGCATTGACACTAACATCAATAGTGCTGCCCTTGTTCAGAAAGTAGGCATAGTATGCGTACTCTTCGCGTCCTATCTGAACGGTCTTGTCGAAACTGATAGGATTGCCCAAGGTGCTGTTTAGGGGCGGGGTCTTATCTATTTGATATACATCTATACTGTTGCTATCGTCCTCAATAGAGACACCATTAATAAAGAAATGGGAATTCGTCTTCAGTATTCTGTTTTCTCCCGGATCCATGACAGTAGCGTTAGGAATGAATCCCACTACACTCAAACTGATAATGTACAACAACACCATCACTGCCGTAATTGGAAGAAGACAGAGCAGTCTACAGCACTGAGGAGTACATTCAATCTCGCCTCCTCCAGAGCTACTGCGGTGGCTACTGCCATAGCTCCGGCTTCTAGAGCTGCCAAAACTGGAGTGCGAATGACTTGAGGAGGAGTGGCCACCACTGCGGCCCCGGCCTCCATGTCCACCTGTACCCATTGCGAAATTCGCTCTAAAGGTCAAATCTTTATTTTACATCTTTGAAAAAAAATGCCTGGATCGAGTCCAGATTTGCAAAGATATAAAATAATCAATTGTGATGATCCATC
>JACLAB010014238.1_pt1 | contig 34557 bp, 20 predicted proteins | sample 8027921 | NCBI WGS metagenome assembly JACLAB01 (sample SAMN15725117, study PRJNA655200) | protist metagenome | isolation source: fluorescence activated cell sorting (FACS) single amplified genomes of... | place: USA: West Boothbay Harbor, Gulf of Maine | collected 2000-07-19 | reverse complement strand
CGTGTGAGAAATCAAGCAGCACTACTGGTATATTTACGCCGAAAGTGGGCGTGAAGTCGTTCGATGAATACAAGGAGCTTTACCGTGCTTCGCTCGAGTGTCCGAACGAGTTCTGGAGAAAAATTGCAGAAAACTTCGTTTGGGACACTCCTTGGAAGAAAGACTCCGTGTTCGCCGGCAACTTTGATGTGACCAAGGGTACGATAGATCACACTTGGTTCCAAGGTGGACGCACCAACGTAGCATGGAATTGCATCGAAGCGAATATAAGCAAAGGTTTAGGTGAGAACACAGCTTTCGTCTGGGAAGGGAACTCTCCCGGTGAGGATGCCAAACTCAGTTACAACGAACTACAGAAGGAAGTGAATAAATTAGCGAATTGGCTCAAAAGTGTAGGGATTCAACCAGGCGATCGAGTGGTGATATATCTACCCATGCTTCTTGAATTACCAATATCTATGTTGGCGTGTGCAAGGATTGGTGCTGTTCATTCTGTCGTTTTTGCTGGCTTCTCAGCTGAGTCGCTCTCCCAACGCATCCTTGATAGTCGTGCGACGGTTGTGCTTACTTGCAATGCAGTAATGCGCGGGAACAAGTGTCTACATCTCAAAACAATTGTTGATCAGGCGTTGCAGACATGTATCGCGCAAGGATTCAATGTCAAGCACTGCTTGTGCGTTGAAAATAAACGACTCCCTCATGTTTCAACGAACCTCGTCGCTGAAAGGGATGAGATCTGGAGTGAGACCCTGACAAGATTTTCTACTGAATGCGAAACATGTTGGGTGGACTCAGAGGCTCCACTATTTATGCTGTACACGTCTGGTTCTACAGGAAAACCAAAGGGTGTTGTACACTGTACAGGCGGCTACATGATCTATGCTGCGACCACCACAAAGTATGTCTTTGACATAGCACCTGGTGATATGTTTTGGTGCACAGCCGACTGTGGTTGGATCACTGGTCATACATATTTGACCTACGGTCCTCTTCTAAACGGTGCAACGTCCTTGGTGTTCGAAGGAATACCAAATTATCCTGACTATGGACGGTGCTGGAGTATTGTCGACAAATACAGTGTTGAAGTGTTCTACACTGCCCCGACATTGCTTCGCTCTTTGCAGCGCGAGGGTGATGATCACGTGAAAAAGTATTCTCGCCGTTCGCTTAGAATATTGGGTTCGGTTGGAGAACCAATCAATCCTGAGGCTTGGCGCTGGTATCATGATGTTGTCGGGGATGGTCGCTGTCCCGTCGTCGATACCTGGTGGCAGACCGAAACAGGCGGACACCTTTTGACACCACTCCCGGGTATTTTCAAGGAAAAGCCCGGTTGTGCCGCGTTGCCTTTCTTTGGAATCGAACCCGCCATTCTGAGCGTTTCGGGCGAGGAATTACACGGTGAAGCTGAAGGACTTCTGTGTTTCAAGCGTACGTGGCCATCAATAATGCGCACTATCTATGGTGACCACTCTCGGTACGAGACAACATATTTCAAGCCATTTGAAGGTTACTATGTCAGCGGTGACGGGGCACGGAGAGACAGCGATGGTTACTACTGGATAACTGGTAGAGTGGATGACGTTATCAACGTTTCTGGCCATCGCATAGGTTCTGCTGAAGTAGAGAGCGCTCTTGTTTCTCACTCGGCGTGCACGGAAGCTGCGGTCGTGGGCATCGAGCATGAGATCAAGGGCCAAGCCATCTATGCCTTTGTCACAATTGTGCCCGAAGTAGAGTGTGACGACTCACTACGAAAGGAGCTTGTGGCCTGCGTACGTGCTGTTATTGGCCCGTTTGCAGCTCCAGATGTCATACACTGGGCTCCTGGCTTACCAAAAACACGGAGTGGTAAAATTATGCGCAGGATACTGCGTAAGATCGCCAATAATGATCTGAACAACTTGGGTGATACGAGCACCCTTGCTGATCCGACTGTAGTCGACGCATTGATCAAAACTCGCTGAGGTCATGCCGTGTGCCCCTACGTTTTTGCGTTTTTTCATAGAAAAGCTTGCGACCGTGGCTCAGTCATAAACGATGTTGTCGAGTGCCTGCAAACACCGTCGACATTCAATTTGGCTAGTTCCTACAACATCCGCATGGGTGAGGCGGACCAACTATGCAGATAGGATGCACCAGTTTTTCAAGTCTGTACTCATATTCGTCGAATTTCAATTCTTTCCTCTGAATTACTTTTCGTGACGAATCTGTGAGACTACGTTTTAATGTCATATCATTGTTTTAACGTAGTTGACGCACCTTGAAACCAAAGACACGGGGAGTATACCGCGGGCACGACGTTTCCGGCTTTAAATGTGCGTACGTCATCAGGAACAAGTGTGGGAAAGTAGTCCCGAAGTATGCCCCGTCAACGTTTCCTTGATACTTACTTCGGGGGAAATAAACATCCTAAAAATAGTTATTCCTGATGTTGCACGTCGTCAATTCAATAGCGTACCTGGCATCGTGGGCAAAATATCTTTACAGTCGCCGTTCGAAACACGTCAGAATTGCCCGTGGGCAAACACATTTGGTTGTTACACAAGGATCGTGGGCAGCGACCAAAATGACCTTGTTTGTATTTCTCCAACATCGCCAGCATACCTCTGCCTGTGAGGATGTAGCGCGCATGTATAAGACCATACAGCATCTCGGCTGCCGACTCGATGAGCTCGTGTTGTTGTTCACTGAGCGGATCTCTCGTTTCCACGTCTAATATCACGTCAAGCGCGTAATCAAAATATGGCACTGTGCTCGACAGTCCACTCAAGTTGAAATCATCTTGAATAAAATCTTCGTCAACTTCGCAGTAGAATTCATTTCCTTTAAGGCGGCAGAACCACGATATCCACGTCTGCTCTTCTTCCCCTTCGGAACTATCGCTTGACGCAGTCGTTTCGCCTCCGGAGGCCATCATTTGAGAACTCATACGATCACTCTGATCTGGTAGAGACGCACGACTTTTAGCATTGAATCGCATGATAGGGCAAGCCTTCTTCTCGAGAACACTGTACAGTGCACTCGCGAGGCGAAAATGCCGTCAGACTCGACCGTGCGCGTGCTTGTCAGCTCTTGTGATTCGGGATCGGTGTAGTGTGCGTATAATACACGCACGACATGATATCATATAATACAGTCAGACAGTACTATCCGCGAGCAGAACTGCAGAAATAAAAATAAGCATTGGCGGCTTTTCGTTTTTCCTCCTGTCACAGTGCCGAGAAGGACGCGTCGGACACTGCCAATTGCGGCACCGTTTCGGGCCGCGGGACGGAGTTACTCGACGAAACTTCGCGGGTGCATGCGTGTTTGCGTCGCGCGCGGAAATTGTCGAAGTGGCTGTGGCGTAGAACATCTTACACTGGAGTGACTACGAAATTTCGCCGTGCTGTGCTCCAGAAAACCGGAAGTTGTTCGGGAACCATGCGTGCAAACGTAGAGCGGACGTTGCGGTGGAAGTATTGTGAGTTTCTCAAAGACGTCGGCATGCGTTTGAAAGTGTACGCTGTTCGATCCATGCGTTGACTTTTTCTTACAACTACAGTCCACAACTCACGATCGCGACCGCAATTGTGTTCTGTCACCGTTTCTACTCGAGACACTCTGTGGACTCGAGCAGCGCCGACTTGCATGTGCGTTTCTTTTAAATTCATGTCGATTTATTAACACGAAACCACCAAAGACGGTCGCTGCTGCTTGTATCTTCTTAGCTGGAAAAGTAGAAGAAACACCGAAGTCTCTCAGCGATTTGTTGAAGATCTCTACCATAGTGAAGTACGAAAACGATGTGACTGACAAAGCTTCCCAGCTAATGCAAGAGACGGTAAGTATAATGTGCTCTCTCTCCGCAAAAGGCTTACGCTGTGTAGAATTTCGTTCAAGAGCAGAAGGAACTGATATTACGAGCTGAGCGGCGCTTGCTTCATACATTGGCTTTTGATTTCAATATAGAGCACCCATACAAATACTTGTTGAGTACTGTGAAGCAGATGCAAAGCTACCAGTATATTTCAGAAGACTGCACGAAAGAACTGGCTCAAATTGCGTGGAATTTTGCAAACGATAGGTACATTCATTTGTGTGCGTGAGTTGTAACCAGTTTCAACTTTGAATAGTTTGAGGACAACCGTTTGTCTGCATCATTCTGCGAAAGCATGTGCATACGCCGTAATATATCTCGGTATAGTTGGTTCAGTTCTTAAAATTACGAGACTAACCCGCTGCTCAGCAACCAAATTTATGGGGACGAAGCTGAGCTTACCTAAAGACTGGTGCTCTGCACTCAACATGGATGTGGATGTGTCTGAGAAAATAAGCAACGAGATCCTGGACTTGTACGAAAGCAACGAACGACACGTGTATGACAACATCAAACAATTTTCTAGTGCGGCCACTTGAACAGTGCGCCGACACAAATTGCCTCGTCTGGCCAAATTCACATAAGTCACATTCAACTTATGGCGCGGCCAAAAAAGCGAGGAGGAAATATTCCAAGTAGAATAGCTGTCGAAACGGATTGAAAAGCACTAGGATGTGTAAGTTTATCGACATACCCTCCAAATAGACATGTAATATGCATGTAGCGAGGCCGAAGAAAGCATATCAACTCGCTTCGCTTTCATAAGCAAGACCACGAGAGCAGCGACGTGCCCAAGAACCTGAACATTGAGTTTCAATGACTCAATGATTGCTGCGCCATTCATAAGAAACTTACCATTATTTTCGAGCCGACAATAGAGGTACAGTGAGCACCAGCAGCGATTCCGCTGAAATTAGATAAATGCACTCTGAGTCATACGAAAATATCCCCTGAAATATGAACGTACCAGATTTGCGCAAATGCAAGCAGCCCTATACAAAAACGGAACGTATCGGTGACCTTTCAACGCATCGATTCAGCGACACGAGCCAAATTAAAGCGAACAACTTACTCCGAAACGAACGCCGATAGTGTTGATCCCATACAGGGAATCACCAGAAGTATCAGGTAAATCCTGCAGTGAGCGTACATAAACAGAAAACAACGGGAGGACGAGATATTTCAAACCTTAAAAAGTGATATGACGACTGAGTATATACTCATGATAAGCACAATGATCGATATCGTCGATATTGAGTTGGATTCAATCGCTGGAACACTAAGTATGATTGTTAGTGCTGACGAAAATGCGTGATACTCGTTACTACCTAGCATGCAAGAAAAAGCCAATGTGCACAGTGAAAGCACGCACAAGTATGATACACATGGCCGCCAAAAGAGGGAACTTCTAAAAATGCAAGCAAGTTCAAAACAGCCAATGCACGCTCAAAAGCGAAATACCTTCCACCTCAATAGTTTATAGTCGACGGAGTATAGCACGCCAAGCAATAGGCTTTTGGAAGTGAGCGTTGTGGCAGACACTCAGGCTTGAAAATATTACCTCACTATCAGCGTTAGCATCAGTGCATTTGATCTGCACATGGCCCCTGTGATGTGTCAGAGTACGTCTGCAGTGGACAGTGCGTGAAATACCCCAGATCATAGAGCCTGCTGACGTGAAAGAAATCAAAAGAAGTGCCCTGTTTGAGCTGAATTCACCACTTGCTAGTGGTAAATATGGTTTATTAACCTACGTTCACTTCATGGTAATGACGATAGACACTGTAAGTTGCACCACTTCACCATATCAATTCTCTTGTCATACACCTGGTTGAGGCCAACGATGGCGATGTTCATCAGCAGCGCTGGAATGAGTGCCTTGCAAATTATTATATATTCAGCTGACCTAGTTGCGTGGAAGTTACACAAACCTGTCCGAGTATACTCAAAACATGCATCAAATTCGACTGAACCGCCCCCACGAATGTCATTGAGCACACGCTTATCTATTCACGGTAACACAGTAAAACACTTGCCAAGGACGTCAACTGCACGAGTCGCACCGTTGTTCCAAGAATTGTATGCGGTCGGGTAAACCTAATGAACGCTGAAAGTCCTTCGTCGTGCGAATGGTGTCCTATGGTGTTGGCATATTCTTGAGACGAGCCGCGTGGAAGCATTCTCGGTCGCTGGAGCGAAAGGCGAGGGCGTTCAACTTTGCCTGGAAGCGATTTTCGTCGAAGTCCGGACGCCGAGGAAGATTCGACGACGAGAGCACATTTCGCATGCATATTCTCTCGCGCAGACTTTTACTCGCGTCTGAAAGCTAGCGATATATTCACGACTATGTTCACGTCGACGCGAGTGTGTGTCGACAGTCTCTGAGACGTGGCTTCCTAATATAGAAAGTTTCAACCGTCGCTTGTGTCGTCGACCGGCCGGTCTATTTATTGCGATTTGCACATATGATATCATACTATAGACACATCATTCTGCTATAAGTGATATAATATCATATATCATATAGATCCTACCATAGGATCTATGTACTGGTCAGCCGGTAGATGTCGCATAATTTCAACAAAAAACCGCTCGATTCAAAAACAGATTCCGGCTGTCGCTGTACAGCGTCCCTGGCTGAAGAACACCGCGTGTATCTGTGTGGACGAACCTCGATCGTACATCAGTATCGACTGTGCTCATTCGGCGTGTCGTGACCCAGGCGCCATGTCGGGATCTGTCGGATCCGAACCCAACTACGCGATCGAAATAGGTGAGATCTGCTTGCCCGCCCACACTGCCGCAACTCTAACATGTTCTAGATCTTTGCGCACAGTTCATAGAGCAATTCACGGCACACGGTGTGAAAAAATATATGTCCAAAGTTGTGAGTAACTACTTCGCGGAGCTGACTTGCTCGAGTACTGATGTGTGCGCAGGAATCGTTGCTTGGAGGAGATGTGGACGGTTCTTTTGAAATTTCGCTTGCAGATATTCGACAGGTCAGCCAGAACTGAGGTTCACTCGCGCGATTTTTCTGACCGTGTTCCAGTTTGACGGGGGAGATGACTTCACCGATCTTCGGCGCAACATAATAAGAAATGCTCGTCGCTACGTAGATGTCTTTGCGGAAGTGGTTGACAAAATTCTTGGCCAGATACGTCTGGAGCGCGAAGAATATATACACGACGATGTGCGCTCTCCCAATTGTGGCATCTTCTTGTCTAATTTAATTCAGGCAAATGATCATGATTCATTGAAGGACAACCATGTACCTTCATCACTCCGGCGAAGATTTCGAATTACATTCAAGGCTGAAGAAACCGAACCACCGGTTAAGCTACGCCAGATTCGTGCTTCAAGTATTGGTCATCTAGTTAATTTCAGAGTTAGTGCCTATCTCAATGCGTCTATATACGCTACTCATACAGTCACTTTTCAGGGCATATGCACTCGCATCAGCGACGTAAAGCCGCTCATTGAAGTAGCGTGTTTCACTTGTGATATTTGCGATCAAGCGACATACCAGGTACAAAGTTTTTCCAGCGCTTATCGTTTGCATCGTACTCACATTTCACAGGAAGTATCGGGCGAGTATTTTGCTCCTTTAGTGACGTGCCCCTCAAAGTCTTGCAAGACTTCATCCACTGGTAAATTGATATTTCACTTTCTTTTCGCGGTTTTCCTCAAAAATTCTCAGTAAATCTTGTGTTAGAGACAAGAAACTCCAAGTTCATTGGTTTCCAGGTACGAGTTTTCAGTTTTGCGTCCTCAAACCTCATCGTGAACACAGGAGGCAAGGATACAAGAGTTACCCGAAGACGTCCCCGTTGGCCATACTCCTCGTTCGCTAACTATACATCTGAAAGGTAATATGACCCGAAGTATGGGACCTGGCAATACTGTGGACGTTTACGGCATCTTTCTTCCGACTGGGCAGAAGCCAATACAAAATCATTTACTAACCACCACTTACGTGGACGCTATGACTATCCGAAAACACAAAGCGAATGACGTCAACGTCACAATAGAGGAGCAGGTTCTGAATAAAGTCCAGAAGTACCGACATCGTGGTGACTTTTACTCACAACTAGCATCATCAATCGCGCCAGAAATATATGGACACACTGATATTAAGAAGGCACTGCTGCTGTTACTGTGTTCAGGTGTTTCGAGGGGTAGAAAAGATGGTGTGTCTATCAGAGGAGATATACATATTTGCCTAATGGGTGATCCCGGCGTCGCAAAATCTCAACTTCTGAAGCATATAGTGCAGCTGGCACCACGGGCAGTATATACGACAGGTCGAGGTAGCAGTGGTGTAGGTTTAACAGCAGCCGTTCAGAGAGACACTGTGACGGGTGAGCTGATTCTCGAAGGCGGCGCGTTAGTGCTGGCAGATAATGGTATATGCTGCATCGACGAGTTCGATAAGATGGACGAGAGTGATCGCACCGCGATTCACGAGGTCATGGAACAGCAAACGGTAAGCATAGCAAAAGCCGGAATAACTACGACTCTGAACGCCCGAACTGCCGTTCTCGCTGCGGCGAACCCTGCATTTGGACGTTATAAGCTTTCCGCCACGCCTCAAGAGAACATCAACCTTCCTGCTGCGCTTCTAAGCAGGTTTGATCTTCTGTGGTTGATACTTGATAATGCTGATGTTGACAATGATTTTGCGCTTGCGCATCATATTCTTCACGTACACAAGTGTGGTCGACCACCGATCGCAAAAGATGAGAGTCATATGCCCATGGAAGAGCTTCGTGCATATGTAGCGCTCTCTCAAAACTTTGAACCACACATTCCTGAAGAGCTTGCGGAATACGTTGCCAATGCTTATGCTGAAATGCGAAGCGATGAAATGCAGGCTGCAGATAACGCGACGGGTTATACGACAGCAAGAACACTACTATCAATTTTGCGATTAGCTCAGGCACTCGCACGTCTTAATTGGTCGAAGGTAGTACGTGAACAGGACATCAACGAAGCGCTCCGTCTTATGAAAATGTCAAAAATGAGCCTGGAGAAGAAAACAGTCACGGTAAACGATGACAACATTACTCTCATCTTTAGACTCGTTCGACAATGGGCAGAGCTCAATAGCAACACTTCCATTAGTTATAACGACGCGCTTAGCTTGAGTTCGAAGAAAGGTTTCTCGCAAGAAGCTTTGGATGCAAGCTTGCGTGAATATGAGGCTCTCGGCGTTTGGCTACTCGACGAAGGGCGAAATATAACTTTCATAGAATAGCGATTGTTGTGCAAACTTTATCATGGTCAATATACATCTTTTTCGAAGCTATCGTTCATCAATGTGCATTGAGGCAAGGTCCATAACACCTTGTCAACTGGTCAAAACAGGGAGTTGAATCTGTACGGAAGGTCAGGCGTGCGTGAGCATCGAGTCAAAGGATCGTACCTTCTCCATCTTCGAGAACTCCCATTCTTTGTTCTGCGGAGTGTATCAGAGGCAGTTGAATTATATATGCACACACTTACACACAGTGGACAGTTGCTCCTTGTACGCAACCATTTTGATATACAGTCAAGATGAAACACGTGTCCGCAGTTGCCCCATGCAATGCTCAGACCTTCTTCCGAGGCAGCTGACGGATTAGCTTGAAACTCAATACTAGCTTCGTGTAGGCTATTTCTACATATCGCACATGTATCCGTACAGATCGACCATGACCATACAGCTACAGCACTCCACTGCGACTCGGGATGAGACAGCGACTTTCCTCAATAGAACGCTTACCTTCTTGATTTCGAAACACGAGTTTTCACTCGTGCATTGCATCGTAGCGTCGGGAATCGGCTCTATTTAGGTGCACTCAGGATAGTGTAATACGAAAATGCCGTGTACGGTTTGTTCACGTCGCCAATTCGTTTACTGTAGCGCGCCAGCGTACCGCTCGCGCTGATGCTCTTTTTTGTCTCAAGTCTTTACCGATAGCTGTTGTTTAGGTACCTTGTACCTATATAATATAGGTAATATTACCTATACCAAATATCGATACAAGAATACGCTGTTTTTTAGTGCGACGGATCTCGTTCAAATCAAACGTCAGTTTCGCACTGTTTCACGCGCAACGTGTCGCGGGAATATCGTACAAGTGATCATACTAGTGGTTGCCATCACGCACTACCAGTGTGTCTTCGCTCCTTGTCTGAAATATTCAACGCGGAAAGAGAGCGTGTAGCGCATACATACCAAACACGGCAACACGATGCAAACCGGTCTTCCTTGGGTTGAGAAGTACAGACCAACTTCGCTTGCTGATCTTTCTGAGCAGAGCTACGTGACGGATACAGTGCTTAAATTAGTCGATGAAGGGCAAATGCCGCATCTGTTATTCTACGGACCACCAGGAACTGGTAAAACGACCACAATACTCGCCATTGCACGGCACTGTTACGGTGAGCAAGCAGGACAAATGACTTTGGAATTGAATGCATCGGATGATAGGGGTATAGGCGTCGTGCGCGATGAGATCCAAGCTTTTGCTTCGTCGCATCGCTTCTTCACATCGGGCTACAAGCTCGTGGTCTTGGATGAGTGCGATAATATGACGAAAGATGCACAGTTTGCTCTTCGAAGAATTATTGAAAAATACACGCGACATACCAGATTTTGCTTGATTGCGAACTACACATCGAAAATTATTCCTGCGTTGCAATCACGGTGCATGAGGTTTCGATTCGCTCCGTTCGACTCTGTCGCGGCTAAGGAGTGCGTGTCGGCAGTTGCAGCAGCGGAGGGGGTACCGGCCACAGAAGAAGCCCTTTCTGCAATTGTTGCCGTTTCATGCGGCGATTTGAGGAGGGCGTGTAACCTTCTCCAGAGTTGCGCCATGTCGTCTCCGTTATTATTGGATGAGGATATGGTCTACATGATGTCGGGTTCGCTGAAGCCAAGCGAAGTTGCAACGTTGCTCGAAACACTTTTGAATGACTCTTTGAGTTCAATTGTCACTTCATTTCGAACATTAATCGAGGGACGCGGCATCAGTCTCGCAAACATACTGTCATTAATCTCTGAGAAGGTGTTTGGATTACATATAAACTCTGCGTCGCGTGCTGCCATATTGAAGGCACTCGCAGATGTAGAAGTTGCGTTGACACAGGTATCTTCAGAGACGTCACAGATGCGTTCACTTGTATCCTCGTTTGTCATGCTTCGTCATGGAGGGATACAGGACAGCGCGAAGGGTTGCGTCTAACAGATGCAAGATGAGTTGCTTATTTTGTTACATACTTTCTCGTCGCAAGAACCTTCAACTCATCATTTTCCAATCTCAAGTACACTCAGCCACCGCACTTCCTCTCATCATATTTGCCAAGTCACGAACAATGTCAAACGTCGCCTCAGGCCGTCCCAACTGTCTGGCCCGCTCTGACATTAACCCCAACCTGATTTTCGAAGGTCCAAACCACTGAGAAACTATCTCTGCAATTTGTTCAGGTTCTTCGCTATATGCACCAACGTCATTGTCGAGTACATATGGAATGTTTCCTTCCTCTTGACACGGTATACAGCCGTTCAGGACTATCGGCAAGCCACACGTAAGCGCTTCTGCAATGGTACCCGGCCCCGCTTTTGTAATGACACAGTCGCAGCACGCCATGTATTCGGCCATGTTGTTAATGAATCCCTTTACAGCCACTTTTATGTTCCACTTGCGATTCTTAAGGTCGTTTTCGAGGGATCGGTTTCTACCACACACAACGATGAGTTGGTCACTGGATGACAGCCTATGCGAAAGTGCTTCTGCAATAGTGGCAATTTTTCCCATACCTTCACCACCTCCAATTAGCATGACAGTGGAAGCCAGCGTATCGAGTCCAAGCCGTAGCCTTAGTTCGTACTTGTCGATGTTCTTACTAATCAAACTAAACGCTGGACGTATTGGCAGTCCGTGGCAAGTTATCTGGGAATGCCCCAGACCTCTACGTTCGGCCTGTCGCGCCACAACATCGTTTGCAACAAAACACTTATCGACAGCTGGGTGGAACCAAGTAGAATGACATCTTGTCAGATCGGTGACAACGGTTGTAAATAACGTTCTTTGCTCGAGACTTCGATTCTTTCTCATTCTCTCCAGAACCTTGATTGGCACGTGTTGCATCAAAGGATGAACACTGACGACAAGCTTGGGTGTGTAGTCTAAGAAAGCTTGTCGGAATCGCCTTTCAACAATCGCTTCGTACCCCGAGAACATAAACTCGTGAATGAAGTTGGGTTCGGAGCAGCGGAAATTCAGTCGCCATAACCAAGGATGCTTTACAAGAAAGAAATAACTCTTCGGCATGTTGCAGAAAGGCCAAGGTGAATGAGTCGTCCATAGGTCGACGATGTTGAAAGAAAATTCATTTCCGTAGAGGGCGACACAACAATCGTAGAGCGCCTGCGCGCTTGCTCTGTGTCCACCTCCAGTGTCGCTACTTAGGCAAAGAATACTCAACTTATCCATTCGTAAGGAGTCTCCCAGCTGCCGAGTGTGATTGTCGTCTAAACTTTCTGTTTCTTCCGATGGCGGTGGGCCTACATCTGAGGATGCTATTGCGGAATTGGAGTGTGAAGCTGCGGAAACTCTACGCGCCTGCGCCGTCGCACTACTATTCAAGGAACCCAAGCGATGCCGTCGTCCATTGGGGAAGGAAGTAGTACTGATTTTATTCAGTGGGCCGTTGTTAACCCAACCAAGTCGGAGTTTCTGCCCTGAAGCGGTGGCAGTTGTAATCCCATGTACATCTAGTTTGCCGTCAATTAAGTTATTCATGGCCATGGCAACGTGTTTGATCGCGATTGGTGCCCGCCTCGTGCGGGAAACGGGAGACGTATCTAGGACGAGAGCAGCGCCCCGCTTTCAGGCGACCTCCCGCGTCAGGCGCCATTTTATTGTGATCATTTGTCACATTTATCGATTTCTTATCAAACAGAAGTGCACGTTATATATGAATAAAATGGGCAAGTGATCATTTCAGCTCTGGGCGCACGCTAACTTGAAAAAACGAAAAAACAACAAGCGCGAACGAAACTAAATTGCTCCACTAGTGCGCGAGCAGCGCAGTGTCCGAACGCTTCGGACGGCAATTCAACAGATCCGAAGCGTTCATAAGCGCGCAACCAAGCTAATGTGGTTCAGAATGCTCGACACCACAGGCACGACACGACCGACAACAGCGCCTTGACACGTGTCTTCGAGTCGCAGTAGGTTGCGGGACGAAGATGAGATCAGGACTGTAAGCGATCATCTCAAACATCAGGCTTGATGGTAGCTCGTGATAATCTGCAGGCAGTTTGCTATTCTGACGCCAGCATTGCTCGAGTGACGTGCAGGGGAACACAGGCTACAATTGAAGTACGCGACGCATCTGGAAATCTAGTATTTGACGCAGTTTGTGAGAATGCAACATCACCGATCGGTGTCGGCTGGTTCGGTGATGGCAATAGACTTCTGTGTGTTTTCAAAGATGGCAAAATTCTCGAGTATTGTAAGATTCGCCGTACATGTACAATTTTACTCCACGTCACAAGTTGTCTAACTGCGTGCAGTATATCAGAGGCAGGTATCGTCGCTTCAACTGATGATTCACGGATCTTATTCATAAAGCTTGACGGCACAAAACCATCAGGTTGGATGCTCAGTTCCAATATAGGCGGATACCATCATCGCGTTATGCAGCTAATTGGTCCGACGGCGATGGGTTGGTACTACGCATTCTCCACTCAAAAACTCTGTTGTTTCTGTGTCGTTCAACCAGAGCAAATGTCTACACGCAATATTTCGGATCTCATAGTTGCGAGCGCGTCCTCTTCTGGTCGCTACGTATCGATTTTGACACAGCAAGGGCTTACAGTGTTCGTATCAAATTTGCAAAAGAAGATTTTCAGTGTAGACTTGGACCACGCAATCAGTTGGAAGATGCACTGGCATACCGATACGTTTCTTATTCTGGTTAACGCTCAGACGCATAAAATACTTCTTTTGAGACCAGAGGATACCGCTCCTGAGCTCGTAAATGTTGTTTTGGACAAATACAACATCATCGAAAATATGCTTCTGTGGCGCACGGGTGCATTTTTACTCCAACGCGATCCGGTGATGCATGGTGAAGGCGCATTGGATCGATTTCATAAAGTTCATAGTTCGGAGCTTCTGCAGTGGTGCGCTGGCTTACAACCACACTCGAATAACAAACGCATTTGTGAACTTTCGACAGACTTATTATTTGGTTCGGCGGCCAGTGTTGCCCTGTCAAACGCTGGATCTTTTCACGAGTTTGATGCTTCAATCTCAAGCAGATCATATTCGATGAAACGGCGAACAAAACTTGGTCACGTTCTACTACTATCACGTAGACCTTATTCAGCCTTCAAAATTTGCCCAGATTCACTCAAGGGGAAGTTCATTTCTAGCGGTATATCACGAATGTTGCGAACTATGTCACCGTCGAAGTCTATTCAAGTACCATGGAGTTGGGTTCATGAGGCACCTGTCATGCGTGCTCACGTGCAGCACGCAGTGGGTGAACCTGGCGATGGTAGTGTGTTCGACGTTGTGCTGAGCACTGTAGCGAATGCAAGTTGTAAAGTCGACTTCTTAATGCGGTTTGACAAGGTGGAACACGCGCTTTCTCTTTTGACTGCTCTTCACGATGAAGACGAAGTCTACAAAGTTGTTCGAGCGCACTCTTCTCCTGCAGACAACCGAACATTTCATGATCGATACAATCTGGGTAGTATGGCAGCTTTACGTCATTATTCGCGGCATGTTCGTGGGACGAATGGATCCCTTCAAGTCGATTTGCACGCTATACAGCACATCATGACATCTTCGTCGGATTTTCATGTCAAGTCGGGAGATACCGAAAGGTATAAGGTAAAGGGACGATTAGAATTTGTCTCGACTCGCCTGAATGTTTTAGACTCGTATCGTATTTCATGCTTAAAAAGATGTTCACCAGTGGAAGACATCTTGAGGTTACACAGAGCAGGTACGTTGACAAAGGGAGAGTTGTTGAGTCTGCTCTCCTCGTTCGGCGTTAGTGAGCACTGTGCAACGTGTACACACTTTGAGAAACTTGCAAACTTTCAGCTTCCATTAAATTTAGATGCATCACTCTCTTTCAAATCTTCAAGAGATGCCATGCGCATGATCTCAGAGCTGACAGATGCATACGCTGTCAAGTAACTGTTCACCGCCTGTGGTAGAAAAGTGTGTCAAGACCACTAGACTACTTATCCATGACATCTTGAATGTCTTTCAACAGATCGTTGACGATATTTGTATCCGACATGCGATTGGCCATCCCGTATATTGGAGCTTTCGCGTTTTTCACTTCAAAGTCCCCACTTTTGACTCGCCCAACAGCTTCGCGAAGGTCCACAACAAGCGACTGAAGCGAAGGTATGTTGGCAGAGGTGATGCACATGTGAAGCGCTGGGGGACTATGTAAAACAGACAAATGCCATCCCATCTCCGCTAGAATATCGTTCAAAATGTAAATATCAACTTCCTTGCTTGCACTTCTCCACGCAACCACCATAGTGACATCTTCGCCAATGAGTTCTAGGGGAGAAATGTCAGCTATGCTTCGTCGCAAAGACGCCGACGCATGCAAAATGCTATTGGCCTGTCTACTGTAGCCGACGTGTCCAAAGTACATCATTATCGCCCATGTCTGCGCAATAATCCCCCCCGATCGCGACCCAGCTTGAGAAGGAGATATGTACATTCCACCTGTCCAGCTAGACACAGCTGTATATTGAAATTTTCGAATCTGGCGATTTCGATACAAGATCACAGAAGAACCTTTTTGCGCACATCCATATTTGTGTGTATCTATGCTCATCGAGGTAACTTCCGGTACCTCAAAATGATACTTCGGATAAGGCGATACTTTCCCAGATGCACTTTCCGCAAACGGTAGGACGAAGCCTCCAAGACATGCATCCACGTGCAAGCAGCAGCCCCACGGTCGCACACAACTTGCTATGGCCTCTACTGAATCGATCACTCCATGCGGATAACCAGGTGCAGATGCATAAACCAAAATAACGTCTTTGTTCATTTTCCGTTTCAGCTCGGAAATATTTAGGCGACCTTGCTCATCGGTGCCTATCAAAATGAGTTTGATATTGAAATACTCGGCGGCTTTGTATATGGCAGCGTGAGCTGAGACCGCTGCAATCCTATGGTAAAATGAAAGTTAGAATGATGGCATGCACAATTTTAGATCGATAAACTCACATTTCAGGCTTGTTGATGCCTCTTGTAGCACGCATGTAATCACGGGAAGTACGAATCGCGCTCAAGATGCTCTCAGTGCCACCTGAAGTCAAGTTTCCACATACGTCATCACCATTCTTTGCCCCGAGCAAGCACGCAACAAACGATACAACGTCCGCTTCCATCGCACAAATTGTTGGAAATGCATCCCCGTGTAAAGGATTAGTATGCGCGAACATCGAGTATATCGATGTGCACAGTTTGAATGCCTCAGAGGCTGGCGAAACATAAATCGCACCTGACAATCGTTCGGTGTCAAGTGAGGAAGCCTCCTGCTTTAAACGCTCACACTTCGCCAACAGAGCGTCGAAAGATAGACCTGTTTGCGGCAGGGTTGCACGAATTTTCGACCGGTTTCTTCCACCTTTTTCACCTTCCAATTCAGTCACTACTTTCTGCTGAAGTCTACGCACATAACTGCTTACAAAGGGTAACTTCTGCAACGCGTTGGCCAACGCGGGCCTCAGTCCCCGCTGAAGTTCCAAGGAGTAGAAAAGACGACTGCATAGTGCGACCACAAAGATAGTGGTAAGTATTGTGATCAGAACCAGTCGTTGTGGTGAAACTTTTTCGCTGTCAAAAGAGAAAGCGAGTAGTAAGTCTGCTCCGGCACTTTCGAGTGAATGTAGCATCGAGGTGTTCTACTGCGTCACTTGTGATGGCGTGTTAACGTGAAAGTGTAGGTAGCCCGTGTGAACTACGTCGAGTCTTATCAAGCCACGATTTCGCTCGGTAGTGCAGGCTGTACACGCCACACGGCACGGCGCTACGAACGTCAGGACCGTACCATGAACAAAGCTAAAGTTAGGTTACCCTGTTACTTGTATGGGCGTTTTTTTTCATTATATGTATCTCGCATCATCGCATGTAAAACTTGACGCTCCGCTCGAAAACAGCTGTCGTTAGGAACTCGAGAAGTGTTCGGGTGTAACTGCGTAACGCGCGCGGCGCGCGAATGATAGGGATCGTACATCCCGACTTGGGAATTGGTGCGCGTCGACGGTTGGCCACTCGAATACTTCGTTAAAATTTGAAAGCAGGCGGTGCTGAAAGGCTCGTCTTAGACGTAGTTAGTTGTCTGCAGCTAAGTGCAGAAGAGGTGAGAGACGCACTTTTATTGCGCCGAATAAGCCGCTGAAGCGCGACAAGGTCTGCGTTTACACTGGACATCATGATGCATCGCATTGTTTCAAGGAAACGCTTTCGTTTGGTGAGTTTGTACCGGCACGGCTGTTTTCGCTGAAGCTAACAACGTACTGCAGGAAAGCGTGCGGCGTGGGTACATGTACGCGGTGGGTGGCTCCCTTGTAGTATTCTCGGATACTTTCGTGTCTTATTCACAAATATTCGGTGTGCTTGGGCGACGGTAAGTCAGCTGATCTCATCAAAGTTTAAACATTTTTAACAGAGCCGTTCAGATATGTATGCTCGCTGAAGTTAAGCAGCTCGATATCATAATAATTGATCAGGTTCGATTTCGATCGATATTTAGCTTATTCGGGCGTTGATAGTTGTCATTAATAGGTGTTTTTGCCCGTCATTGTGTGCAGGGTGTTTTCTACGGCGAAGATAGTATTTTACTGCCATTTCCCGGACAAGCTCTTAGCTCGGAGGGCAAGTTTGCTGCGAAAGATGTACCGCTTGCCGTTTGATGCGCTAGAAGGGTTCGCCATGTCATTGGTGTGTCATATACTATATTTGTCGTTTTCTATTTCACATGGTTGATCATAGACAGACAAAGTTGTCGTAAATAGTGATTTTACTTCGACGGCGTACACTTCATCCTTCGGTCGCTGGGATGATGTGGTTCCGTTTGTACTCTACCCTACAATCGGAAATATCAGCTCTGTATCGGTAAAGCTTTTTCAATTGTCAACATTTTTCCTTGACATAAATTCAGCACGTACCGCAAGTTTCGTCTTCAAAGTATACTGGGTGCGTGAGAACCAGCCTAGTCAATATCAAACTAACGAAGTTCTCAGAAAAGCTCGACGTTCTTTTTTCCTTTCAATAAATCGTTTTGAACGCAAAAAACGGCTCCATTCCACTATAATTGCATTTGGGGTTCTTCGCAACCGTTTAGCGGTGCAACCGGGTCACATGCCCTACTTGATATTGGCTGGAGGATATGACAAAAGTGTGCAAGAAAACGTGGAGCATTTCCATGAGCTAAAAAGGTATGAGCCTGTGTCTCATTGCTCACTTTGTGTTAATTATACGTGTAGATTGGCAATATCGCTGAACGTCGATCGTGAAACGTTATTTTTACCGTCTGTGAGCGATGCAACAAAACACGCCCTCCTTCAGGAGGCGATAGCACTGCTGTATACACCTGTCAACGAGCACTTCGGTATTACCCCACTCGAATCGATGGTTGCAGGCAGGCCTGTGATCGCTTGTGACTCTGGTGGTCCGTGTGAAACTATCGTTCATGGAGTGACGGGTCTTTTGGTGAGTGGTTCGCCGGAGGTGAGTCAAGAAATTGGTGGTGCCTTCGAATTCTCACCTCTCGATAGGAATTCGCAGAAAGCATGTACGTACTCTACACAAATCCAAGAAAAGCGGATCGAATGGGCGCGAACGGTAAAAGTAGAGTGAAGGACAATTTCAATTTGGCTCGCTTTGCGTCGGAATTAAACACGCTTCTAAAATGACGCATGTCTACCGGTGCTCGACACTGAGAAGGAAATTTGCTCTAGCGTGGAAACCATGGTCTTCACATCTTTCCCTATGCGTTCGCTCCGTAGCTAACGTCGGACAAAATCGAGGTACTTTGACACAAAAACATCCGTATCGTGTTGAGTTCGGCAGCTGTAAAGTTGTTGAAATATAAACCCTGAGCACAGGATTAGACGCGACAAAAAGAAGTTTTTTCCTTCCAAACCTTCAAAAACTCTTCTTTTTTTTGGGTCATCAGGTACGTTTTGAGTTTTTGCTTACGGACAGCGGCAAGTTCCAGCTGTTCAAAAATCGTCATGGACCAATTCATCAATAAACTGATAGAGAAATACGTACTAGAAGATCGAGCACACGGATCCAATCACCAATGTCATCGTGAGCAGCCTTGCATAAACCTTCTAAGGTTTCAGTAGCCCGAAAGTCGATGTCCTTTAATGAAATGAGTAAGCTATCATTCAAAGTACTTCAAACCCACCTTGGGGTTGAGGGTCTTTCTCTCACTTTCGATGAGATGTCTCAGTGACTGACAGTCCAAATAAGTCCGCCAGTTGACCAGTTGACCAGTTCGTTCCTCAGGAATCATGCTGCATTTGCCACATTTTTTCAGGTACAATGCAACCCAGAGAGGTGATGTCTGCGTGAAAGCCGCAGTGAACCCCGCGAGCTTATCAACAAAGGTTAAGTAGAAATGTATGCAACTGTTGAAATAAGCACCTCACTACTCAGTAAATGAACTTCTTGCGCCTGTGTAGTCGCGTCAAGTTTGTGCCGGGGCAACATTAATGTTTCGAACCTGACTTAAAGTAAAATTTGGAACTATACTAATATGCAAGTCTTCCGCCAGAAAGCACATCTCCTACGTGAAGAACGACTTTCAACAACTTTTGAATTCAAATGTTGACAACGCGAAACCTCAGCTGTAAAGCATCCCAGTGTAAACATCCGAGGTATGCTTATATCTAAGTTGTGGTGCTATGCAGTATACATGCAGTATACAGCCTTGCGATGTGGCCTTCGCCGACCGTGCGCGACGTGTGTCGCGGTCTACAACGTTTTACCGTAGGAATACACAAGAGTACAAGTACAAACTAGAGTACAAACTAGAGTACAAACTAGTTTGTACTTGTACCGCTATAATACGCACGCTTGGGGAAATTACGTAACGTAATTTACGTAACGTAAATTACGTTACACGTACAGGGCGTGTGCAATTCGAAGTTTCGCACGCGGCGCAGTTGCAGAAGCAAAACCAGTACAAACTTGCGTCGAAACACACAAGACTCGGACCACTTCCTTCATTATCTTGAGTTGTACAGAGTTTCATTCTCATCCGGCTATGTCTGCGGTAAGCGTGTCCAGTCATTTTGAGATCGAAACTCACACGCTCACAGCAACAGAACCTTGAACTTTACAGGCGCTCAACACTAGGAATGGCGCTGACAGATGCGCTAGACGATATGGTGACTAGCGGTGAGCTCGCTCCACTGCTGGCTATGAAAGTACTGGCCGAGTTCGACAAAAGCATGGCGAGCGAACTAAAAACAACCAGCTCAAAACTAACCATAAAGGGGAATTTACATACTTATAGGTTCTGCGACAACGTCTGGACGTTTCTTCTCGAAGATGTTTGCTTAAAAAGTGTTACGTCACAGGGAAACACGATAGAACATCTAGCACCATCTATGAAGATAGTGGCATGCGATGGCAAAATTCTAGGAGACGCCGCGGGTCACACATAGGCATACGCCATATTGAACATGCACTTCCAGTAGAAGCTTAGCCTAGCTGATCGTACAGTGTACAACCAGATTGGCTGTGCAGCGAGACTTGGCCCTATGATCGATGTCAATGGCGTTAAATGAGCTTTTAAGTTGCAGTACCTTGTATGTATGGTCCATCAAAGCCCCTACGCCACAGACAGTCGCATGATATTGGGTCTCGAACGCCGTGTGCTCGCTCAGCCAACCACTCTACATAGCGACTTTAGTCAGTAGAATACAACAAATATGCAAACGCATGGTCGTACCGTGCTTTTATTTCTCGAATTTACCAAAAAAATACGCGCATCACGAAGATCTTTGTCCGAATCACATACACCGATACAACGCAGGGCCTGTACGAACTCCCCAACAAGTTCGACATCGGCCGCTTCTATAAGACACGGTAGATAGAATCGAAGGAACCTTGCCTCGCGACGCCATTCATCGGGGATCAATGAAAACTGACACCATGCACTTCGAGTAAATATTCGGTGAGTGACGAAGTAACATGTATCTCGAAAATGCCTCGCAGTTGAAAATTTCATCTACTGAAGGTTCAAATGACAACAAAATAATACGAAGAGATCTTACCGGAAGGATTAGTGCACCTCGAGCCGCAAGGAGTGCATCTACTTTCATTGCGTTCGTTCCTGGGATCCCAAGGTCATTACCGCTCAGAAAGAAGGACCACACCATTGCAGTACTGAGCTCGTCGAATTTATTGCTACATTGATGGTTGTTATCTTCGCCTGTCAAACCCAAATACTCTGTCAGAGTTGTATTCAACTTCACAGCACTCCGCCTGATGAGCCCCCATAGTCCATCGTGTTCGTAGCCAAGACGACGCAACACATAGTAACCCTCGTTGTAAAAGAGGAAATCTTCGATCGAGTATATTCCATCTATGCTTGCATTCTGCATCAACCAGAGAGCGGAAAAGCGATGCAATATAGCATCAGTCGTCTCTCGAACTATACCGGTTGATATTTCACGAAAAAAGTAGAACGTAGCGAGTAAGTCGCTACCCCAAACTCTAAAAAAGGTGTTTCGTCTCAAGCTCTCTCTCTCGATAAACTGAAGAGCGTCTATCACCACTCTATTCAGATGGTAAGTCGCACTTGATAAATCAAATTCGCTCTTCACAGAGTCACGCGGAGTTGAAACTTGCATATATTTTTCACACGGTAAGCCAAGCGCCCGGCCTACTGTATCGCCAGGAGTTGTCTTTTGCGCAGTCGCTGAGTTCGTTGCACAGTTGAGCGGTACTAGTTCCCAAGTAATACATGACTTTTCACTCGTCCTATGGTACAGTGGGAAATGCAGGCTCATACTCAGGCGGTCGTGTGTGATGCTCTCACGTGAAGAAGATACGACGTTACTGATTCCGAACAGATGGTAAGTAGCTAGATGATATACGTATTGAATCGCCCGAAGTCGCGATGTGAAAATCAGTGCAACGTCGTTGTGCACGCTTTCGAGTACTCTGCGCATAGTTGCTGACGCCTGTAGCACTTCTGATTGATTTGAATTGAGCTCAGCATTAAGTGCTTCGTGGAAAGAATGGATAGAATATTTCCCCAGTATATTATATATCCATTCACGCGTCACTAACGTGTTGAAACTTTGTTCGCAGTGGCGAGCAAAACACCATATTGATCTTCGCAGCAAAGTTTTTGAGTGACGATGTACGCCAGCGTAACACAGTTGACGGAGTAAATGACTACGGAACTTGGTCAAAATAACCTTGTTCAAGCTTTTCAAATCAAACCAAATACGGTGCGATAGATCGTGTCGAGATGCTGCATGAACGTATGAAGAAAGTAATCTGAAAGCATCGCACTCCTCGAAATTGAAGCTGCGTGCAGAGTGCTGCCGTTTTCTCTTGCGGTCCGATATTTCTAGCGAATGTTCTCGGAACTCGATAAGGCTTTCAACCGAACCCATCCGACAAACCTCGTGCAAAGCACCATTCAAACTATTGTGCTTGAAATTTTCCATCGATTGAGCCACTTGTATCTCAACACATGCGAATAGCCTGTGAAACCATTCTGTCCAATCGTAAGAAGGGTTTAATTCTGGGACATCTGTATCCTTGTTCGAGCGTGCATACGCCAATGTGGTCAAGATCTGATGATTAAAATAATTATGTCGCTCGGTATAATTGCCCGTAGTTACTTTCGGCGACTCCAGAGCACTTTCTAAGTTGTCGCAGATGATTGTAACAAATCTCTCCAGTCTCCCATGCTCGTATTGTACGATTCTTTCGCAATGGCATAAATGTGGTCCGAGTGCTTTCACGAGGTTAGACATCTCTTTCGTAGCATCCGCACCTACAAGAGTGAAAATATCAACGCTGTTTCCATGTGCGACACTTGCCGACTGATCAGAATGATCGCGGCGCACCAAAAAGGCACCTGAGAAGATTGAGTCGAGCTCTATTTGTTTCGCCTTGCGAAGTCTTCTCTTTTGATTGTCGATATCTCCGATTGCCACTCGTTCGCTGGTTCGAGATATGACAACAGTGTACATACGATATTCACTCGGCCGCTTCGAGAGATTTTTCATGAACAGTGAGTCTTTCAACAAGCGTCGAATGTCGCCGTCCACTTTCCGCTCATCACATACATGAAGCAGTGTGTTAGACGTATCTAAAATACTTTGCACGACATTTCGTGATCTCATATCTGACATTCGCACAGGTGGTAAGTTCACGAACGTTGAATCAGTTTCGTACAAGGTAGCACCGGGTACTTCGATCACTATCCCCTTAATTACGCTCCATATCAGGTTTTCAGGAGAGGAAAACCGCTGCACAAAAATATGGGCTTTCCCAACGTGCTCTTTCAATGTGTTCCCCGTCTGGACGTTCACACTTGGAGTGTATGTCAGGGTATTTCCCAGTAACTCATGAAAGAAGTCTTTCTCCTTGAATGACAGTTGATCGCACCTTTTAATCAAATTCTTCAGTGAAATTGAGCGTTGTAAGACCGACTCATCAACTTGTACGTCAGAAAGTAGAGATGCTGCGTGAGAATCGATTCCCTCTTGAGATAGAGACTGAATGAACGCTTCGAGTTGGTCGCGCTAAGATTTTCATCATGATTAAATTAAGACACTGAGAAAAAATCCGATGATTTCTTACCTCGTGTATTCTTGCTGACGCAGCGCCCTCAGCCTGCGAAAGTATTCTTTGTACGTCTTCATCGTTCTCGAAGACGACCCGTACTCGTACTCTTGTACTACATTGGACTTTATATATAATGTGCGAGTGTTCGATATTTTCAGGCAATATCTCATCCCTTTCAGCTGTGATGTGATTGTGAGTTGTCGTGAGCTGCTCAAAAATGTCTTCAAGTTGTGCATCGGTGGGAGATGCGTCGCATCTCTTACTAGTGTCGTATGAAAGGGTGTATGTCGCCACAATATCTTCCTGATTTATCAAGCTGTGATATGACTGGTCACTTATCATGCGTTCTTTCACAATTTCGTTTATCAACGCTGCTTTGTGGGCGAAGCTTCGGCCCATAACTACCACATTCATACGACTAAGAAGTCTGTTACAGTATCTTTTCGCTCTTTCCACGTCCGCCAAGATTTTTTGAATGAGTCCGCCGCAAGGTAAAAGTATATTGTTACCAACCAGCGCTCTGTCTAGTCTCTGCTCGAGACGTTCCAGAAACAGTTCGAGCGAACGCAGCTTACTGCGTTGAGTAGCCAAGTTGTTCTGCATTATTAACACTGTGTGATTCATCTATTGAATCTTGCTTCGTACCGCCATCGGTACGTACTCCTTAGCAGCCATCATCGTTACTTCGCTAGAAACGACCGTGAGCACAACTCTCGAGCATAATTCCGCGCTTACAAGATTTTCCCACGGCGCAATACACACACTGTAGTGTGATCACTACGTCCGGTTTCAGATTTCAATGTTTTCTAACCGTTTGTTATCAATGTTCCACGCGCGATGCACGCACGTACGTCACAGTTCTTTGCGGCTATCATTCCATATGATAAAAAATGCCGATACATACGGGTCACGCAGACACAAATATAGCAGTATATCAATATACTGGTATCATATGATATAGTAGTTTGGCGGAGGCTCGATACTTCAATACATCGTCGAGTCGACGACGTCGACTGATATAGTTTGTCGCCGGGACAATAACGCATCCACGGTCACTTTTGCGTTGGAGAGCAACACGCGCATTCAGGGCATAACACGTGACAGCGAACTTCTTATCGCGAACACGCGCGAAAAAGGTTGTAAAAACTACATAGTAAAACGTTGTCGCACGCATAAAGGGCGGGCTACCATCTGTACCTCATATAGGACGTGACAGCGACGCCGCAACCTTACTTGTGACGACCATACGAGAGAAGGCCGTTTACACAGATCGGTGTTCTGTACTATTTCGATTTCCAAAGATTTTGCATTTTAAGACAACATGGGGTCGCAACAAACTAGCTTACTTGTTGCAGCGAGGCACGTGGGAAGCAAATTAGTGGACTCCATACGGGTGCCTTATGTTTGCGTCGAGCAAATGGCGCCAGACTTTATCGTTACACCAAATATTTGCATTCTGTATGCTTCGTTAAACTTTGTCTTGTCGAATCCCGACGGTTTTCGAGATCGTCTCGCTTCTGTTGCGCATAGATATTCTTTGTGCGTGGTGATGATACATGTGGATGACGAGGCTGCAGTTCACGCTTTACCTCGAATCAATTCACAGTGCCTTTTCCACTTCTGCACTTTGATTTGTGTGTTTTCACTGCTCGAGGTCGGACTGTACTTAGAATCAGTCGTGTCGCTGAGCGATCGGTGCACGTCACAAAACATATCGAGTACTGGAAGTGATTTTTCGCGTGCGTCGATAATACTGAGTGGTCTGAAGCATGTTGGCAAAAATGATATTTCTTCACTCCTACAAAACTTCAACGCGTTGTCCGATATATTTCGAGCAGACGAATCCAAGCTCTCATCGATACCTGGCATGGGTAATCGAAAAGTACAGTGTCTAATGCGGGCATCGTGCGGCCCATTTGTACTGAAGTAATCGTCAGACACTTTGCATTGCGTCTTTTAGGTCTAGCTATGAAATGTAAAGAAAGGCAGCGATTATGTATCGCGTACCCGTCAAAAGCGGTGCGCCTGCGTGCAAAAGAGAGCTCCTGAAAGCAACAAGCTCACCAACATTTGGGCGTATTAGAAGCTGGTGCTCTTCGAAAAGAGTGCCACCGCCATCGTATTCACTCTCATCGTTTAATGCTAAAGTTAGAGACCAGTCGCCCTCATCGGTGTGCAGAGGTAGAAAGCGTTGTCCATGTGTGGCGTCGTATTTCACAATGAACGCATCATGGACTTTAATATCGTGCACTGCCACTCCAGGAATCGCGTTACTAAGTAATGGACAAATCGTATTGACCATTAACTCGTTCCAGGCGTCGATAAGCTCTGGAATGTCGTGGATGGGTAAATCTGTTGTTGGCACAGCGCGGTGTCGGCGTTTGCTCCAGCCATTAGCCCTCTTTGCCGCACTTTCAGCAATTTTTACCCAACGTGTACAACTCACCGGTGAAAGTATCGGTTGTGATGACAGCATAATACCATGAACGCCGGTGGGTTCCAAGTTTGAGACCTCCACATTTGCTTGTACGCTCGCCAGGGATGTATTGTACGCGCGGTCTTTCCTAACCTGTTCTGCAAGTGATTCATATCCTGGAAACATCGCGTGCGCCGCGTGCCATATTTCGTGCGCAGAGCCCCATTTGCCCTGACCCAATACAGCTTGACCGAGAGAGTGTAGTAACTCGGGTCCAATCCATTTTGTAAGCGCAAAGTTGAACACAGCTTCAGACTCCTGAAACTTTTCTTCTTCGAGGTACTGCAGGCCCAGTCGATACAACGCTCTCTCTTCTAAATCGTGATGATACTCCTTCTTCTCCCAGCTGCATCTAGCACACGCGCACCAAATGCCAAATTGTGACACGAGCCTGTGTCGGCGAGTGTCGGCTAGACTTGACATGCGTACAAAAGATATCGTGAGTTGCTCGTGCTCAGAAATATTCTGAAGAGCTATTAACTTCGTTTTCAGTGCGCCCGAATCGTAAACAACTTCTACCTGTGTATTTGGCGAGCAGCTATGAGCGAGCCCCAAGAGACGGGGAGAAAAGATCAGCAAACGGTAGCTCCTATCACCATAGAGAATAAGTTCACGAGAAGAACAGTCCGATCTGTTTTTAATCTGCACAAGCTGTTTTTCTCGCACGATCGCGTCCTTTGCGCTGCTAGAAAGCAAACGACTACTTTGCGCTAGTTTTGCAACACGTTGTTCAGTTAGACCCGCTGAGCTAAAAGAGTCCAACGAGACAGGCTTGAAACGGAGCTCGATTATAGCCGCAAGATGGGAAAATACTTCAAGAGTCAAGTCGCGTAGAGTTCGCTGAACAATCTCATCTGTGAAATGTGACCAAAAGGCGACCAGTAACCCCCATGCTTGACAGAGGTTATCTTCCATTTGGTTCTGAACATACAGAAAATCTTCGTAGCGAACAACTTCACGGTCTAAAATACTCCGGGAAGCAACCGCGCTCCAAGATAAGCTGAAGTCTGCCGCGTTTATCAAAGTATACATTGTCGTCGTTGATGCCGGGTCCATCGTTTTAGCAATGATGGTGGCTGTTAGCCAAAACGTCTCACTTGTATGCAAGCAGAATCGATGGAACTCAGTGGATGCGCTCCTGAAAGCGAAGCTGTCGCCAAGGCAGCATAATGCGTGCCAACCAAAACGTGATTGGTGACCTATTGATTTTTGAATGCATGCATCAGAACAGAATTTGGACAGACAAGATGACCCGAAGGGACAAGTCTTTGCTCTAGGTGTATTTTTATATGAACTGTTTTCTGTATCACTGTTGTCACAGTCACCGGCGACAGCTCCGTGCCTTTTTCCGTCCAGTGTACAGTTCGATATTTCAGCAAATGAACGGCACTCGCACAAGCAGTGTGCGCAGAGAACGTTCACAGCGCCTTCCTTTAATTGCACACCGAAAACATCATTTTCTACTATAACTGTGTCGCCTTTGTCAAACTGTTTTGCAGCTAGCATCCTCGTTTGCTGCGCTCTTCTGAAGTAAACAGCGCACTAGTATGATCTCAGAAAAATGTTTGCACTGAAAGGCCGCTGCTCATTGTAGGTGTCGACGTTTGCGGCACTGTATGATCACGCGCATCAAAATGAGTTAGACTTGCCTGTGTTTATAGTTGTATGTGTCACTTGAACTGCTTAAACTGCGAACGTCATTCGCCGTCGTCGGTGACTTAAATCGCGCTACTGTCAGATGAAGAGTGTGCGAATCGGTGTCGACGTTGCTGGAAACGGTCGCCCCTTGAGTACGCGAGCGCATCGGCGCTGTAACAGGTTTGTATTCACCTCTGTAACTGAATTCATTCTCCAACTTATTACTACTCTAGCTTTCAGAAGGCCATGCACGACATCTGTGACAATCGAGTAGAGATCCATTCAACATCGGAAGCGGTATGTTCAAAGTTGTGTTAAGATTAGAAATTCAAGGTGTTTTCAGCTTCGCGATTCCGGAAGAGTTGCGTTAGAAAAGTCGATTGGATTGTGGTAAGTTTTTTTTTCTTCTCGAGGTTCAGGGGCTCACACCTTCCAGTCACGTGGCAGATGGTTTGTCTGGTGCCAATTTCAAAGCACACGAGTTTTTTTCACACCTTGACGGTGCGTGCAAAATGGGACGTTGTTTGCTCGTAGGTTCTGCGCTGGTATCTACGCAAAAACTTCTCAGCGAGTGCGTTGCAAAGTCACAGACCTGTTGTTTTGACACTCAAATTCAATTATCGCAGAAATGCAAGACTTTTCCCGGAAGGTACATTACTTATTTGTGACACACAATCGAACGGCAAGGGCAGAGGGTGAGTTTGCGTATTCACATCGCCTGTATACACATGAGCAATTTGAACAGCGACAACTCATGGACGTCACACAAAGGTTGCTTAATGTTTTCTTTTACATGCAACTTCAGGTGAAATTTCGTCATGTCGACGCGATCGAGTCTCACAACTTAACTAGAGACGGTCGTACACTTCCTTGCGTTCAGTACATTGCGAGTCTGGCTTTGGTTGAGGTCGTTGTTTCTTGTTTGGCAGTGTCTGTGAACTTGATTTTTTATGTTCCTAGGCTGTGAATGAGTACACCGCACGCGTGCAGGGCCGTGTTGGCGAAAAAGAAGTGCTTCCTGGCTTGAAGATCAAATGGCCAAACGATTTATATTATGATAACCAAAAAGTGCGACGAAAATATATGAATTTGTAGCGCATTTAAATATTACCCAGATAGGCGGGATATTGTGCAACTCTGCGTACAGCAATGGTGCCTTCTGTACAACTATTGGAATCGGATTCAACTTGCACAATAAGGTACCGTAAAGATAAGCTGGAATCTTAGAGTTTAAGGCGATGTATCTAGGAACCAACGTTGTGTTTGGCCGACGTTCTTGAACAGTATGCCGCACAAAGTGTCAGTCAATCTCAATATTTTAGCCTCGCATTTTCTAACCGGAGAGCAGTTGAAGCGTGAAGTTCTGGTGGCAACCTTCTTAGGTGAAGACTATATTATTGAAGGTGGAACATGTACTTACACAGTGACAGGGCATTTTACGCGTTTGAACCTGACCTTTTGCGAGGCCGGTTTTAAAAGTATCAGGGTGAGGAAATGTTGTATGACATTCAAGCGAAGCTAACCTTGCTCCGTAGGGCGAGTATACCAAGCACTGGCTGCACACGAACCAGTCAGTCACAATAGTGGAAAACGAAGAGGGTGCTCTTCGGCACATTGAAATGACAGTAAAAGGTCTGACTGAGACTGGACTTCTTCTTGCTGGTAAGAAATTTTACTTTGGAAAACCGTGAACAGTTTTATGTAGTATTTTGCAGAGGACAGTTACGGTAGTAAATTTGAACTAAGTCCAGACGGAAATGGTTTCGACTTTTTTTCCGGTTTAATAAGGCGAAAGTTGCCGCGGGTATACTAGGACCGGACTTTTTTATGGCACAGCTATTTCTTGTAGACATTCATCTACGGCATGGATTCGAGAATTTCAGAAATGAAGCTTGTGAATTTGTTCACTTATATTTTTACCATCCAACCTGACAGATGTTTTTAGTCGTTCTGCCTTCATCGCATTGTAATCTCTACACTTTAGATATGCGTTGAGTCCAATTGGGACGTCTTTGCCCAAAAACGTTGCCCCCGCGCGGACTAGTTTTAAAGATAGTGATGCGCCGTTGCTCAATATGACTAGTTCTTCTCCGATGGTGACATGTTCCGTCGACATTTCAGCCGCATCTCTTGGGTTGCGATCGAACGTGGCGTCAAAGTGAGAGTCGCATTGCGTCAAAATGCGACGCAGTGCACTTTGAGCCTGAACAGTTCCACTCAATATCGAGTAAAATACGTCAATGGAATCGGTCACAGAGAGGCCTGCCGATTTGCGGAGCTTTTGGACGCGGTTGACGACTTCTCTAGAAAGCCCCTCGTCCAGCAGAGACTGATCTATCTCTAGATCAAGTATCAATATCAACCCATCAGCATCGCAAATCGCATCTTGTTGTTCGTGTAATCGATCGCCAAACTCATATTTGATAAGAATGTCGTCTGATCCTAGCGTGAACTCTTCAATTTGCACTGACCCAGTTGTCAAAAACGCATCTATCTCTTCCGTAGACATACACTCTACAGCTACTTTGACTGCCTTCATATGCTTGCCGACTTTCTTACCAAGAGTTGCAAAGTTAGGGCATGCTCTTTGTGAAACAAAATTTCGAGTTTGAGTAGAGATTTCAAGAGAGCGCACATTCAACTCAGACATGACGTAAGCTTTCAGGTCAGTTGAAAGACTACTCAAAAAGTGTTCATCATTATGAACCACTAAAGCGGTTGAAAGAGGTAGCTTCAGAGGTTTAGCACGCCGTTCGCGAATCATTCGACCCATCTCTATGATATTCTGCATTCGAGATACTGATAATTGTATCTGTTCATTTTCAATTCCAGAGTCAGCGCTTGGAAATTCGCAGAAGTGCACACTCGCCGCAGCATCTTTCATGCATTTTCTCAGGTTCTGGTACATGGTTTCGACGAAAAAGGGTGTGAATGGTGCCATTGTTTTGCACAGTGATAGTAAAACGGCATATAGCGTGTTCAATGCTTGCAACGAGTCTTCGCTATTGCCTTTCAGACGCCCACGATTGTACCTTACGTACACATTTGTGAGCTGCTCTATGAACTGCACCAATCTGGGCACTACCGTGTATAATCGGTACTCACGCATTTCGACTTTTATGAAAACGATCAGCGAATTCGACGCAGCCAGTATCCACGTATCTAATGGATTCTCGACAGTAAATCCTGCTTGCTTTGGCACAAACGGCATATTCGTTTCGACTTCAATTCGTAATATGTTTTGAATAAGAAAACGATAAGCATTATACCACGGCAAAAATACGTCTTTAAGCACAGCAAATACACCTTCTTCTTTGAATCGCAATGGCTCCGCTCGAACGACGGGACTATTGATCAGATAAAGGCGCAACGCGTCCGCACCGTACTTGTTGATAACCTCGTTCGGGTCTGGATAGTTCTTCAGTGACTTGGACATCTTTTTACCATCCGCCGCCAGTACTAGACCATTACATATCAAATTTTTGAACGCAGGACGGTTGAAAAGCGCAGTTGACAATACCATCAACGTGTAAAACCAACCTCGAGTTTGATCTAGACCCTCGGCAACAAAGTCGGCAGGGAACCTCTGCTCAAAGTTTTCGCTATTTTCAAACGGAAAATGTTGTTGTGCGTAAGGCATGCTACCACTTTCAAACCAGCAATCAAAAACATCTTCCACTCTGTGCAAAGCTGGAAAGTCAGGGCCGCGTTGAGATGGTATTGTCAAGTGGTCAATCCTGTGACGGTGAATGTCAGAAATACTGTTGCAACCGGTCAACTTTTCGAGTTCCGCAATAGAACCAATAACGATAGTTTCATCGCCGTCGGGAGACTGCCATACCGGCATTGGAGTGCCCCAATATCTGTTGCGCGAGATTGCCCAATCACGGGCACCTTCAATCCAGTTGTGAAAACGTTTCTCCTGGACGTAAGCAGGCACCCACTTTGTTTCAGCAGTATTCTTAAGCAGTTCGGATTTGATTTGTTCGACTCGTACGAAGTACGAAGAAACCGCCCGGTATATGAGTGGGGTTTTAGATCTCCAACAGAACGGATATGAGTGCACAATCCGTGCGCTATCTAGTAAAAGACTCTTATCCTTCAGTAGTTGAATCACGTGTTTATCAGCATCTTTGATATATAAACCAACAACCGACTCAGGGGCTTCTTTGGTGAAACAGCCATTTGCATCCACCGGATCTGGCAGCATACGTCCTTTCTCAATAATGCCGTTTTCAATGCATACACGATAGTCATCTTCACCGTACGCGGGCGCTTGATGTACAACTCCTGTCCCCGAATCGCTAGATACGTATTTGTCACACGCAACAACAAACGCATTTGCACCATATTCCTCATTGAAGGTGTCAAAAAGCGGCGTATACCGATAACCTTGAAGTTCAAGCCCTTTGACTATCTTTTCGATCTTCCAGCCGTCGGAAAGTACGTTCGACTTCCCTTTTTTCGTAGCGCCAGGAATGAAAGACTTGCGCAAGTCAGCGACTATGAGAACGTCGCTGTCAGTGTTTCTCAGATAGCAGTAGTCAAACTCAGGGTTGACGCACAAGGCCATGTTTGCTGGAAGCGTCCATGGCGTAGTTGTCCAAGCTACAAAAAACGTATTTGTCTCATTCTGTAAAGGGAACTTTACTAAGACGGCAGGGTCTGATACATCACGGTAATCAAGACCAGCTTCAAAGTTTGAAAGCGGTGTATTACACGCAGTTGAATACGGCATCACCTTGAACCCGCGATAAACGAGACCTTTTGCGTGAAGTTGCTGAAAAACCCACCAAACGCTCTCCATGAACGTCGGATCTAATGTCTTGTAGTCATTGTCAAAGTCTATCCATCGCCCAACACGTGTGATTGTTTTGCGCCACTCGCTCGAGTAGCGCATAACAATACTGCGACACTCTTCATTATACTTGTCTATGCCCATCGCAAGTACGTCCTCTTTTCCTTTAATTTCGAAAAGTTTGTCAATCTCGTGCTCGACCGGCAAACCGTGACAGTCCCAACCAAACCGGCGTTCAACATGGCAGCCGTTAGTCGAAGCATATCGAGTGACAATATCCTTGATAGTTCCAGCAAGAATGTGTCCATAATGTGGTAAACCTGTAGCAAATGGCGGTCCGTCAAAGAAGACGAACTCTTTCTGTCCGACTGTTCGTCTCAACTGTTCTTGAAAAGCATCTATTTCTTCCCAGAACGCTAAGATTTTCGTTTCTTCGTCTGGAAAGGAGTAATCTTTCCCTTCGATCACGGCTTCAAACGTCGGGTACATCACTTCATCCACACTTCCGCGAAAGCGTCTTGGTGTATGGGATGCGCTGCACCGGCTGGCCTTCTGCGGTCGTACGTACTCGGGTTCGAAAGACCCAAGTCGAGGTTAAATCGTCATCTCTGAGAGATAATGACACATGAGATGAACCCAATCCCGTATTATAGTGATACTAATGCATATGTCTAAACTACGCGACCTAGAACTACATATAGACCTAGCGTGTATGAATAAGCATGAGACAAGCACGCACGACATCCATCGCGACTTATAAACCCAAGGTTTCTCGATCTCCATGTCTGCTGTTTTTTCCTTCTGAGTGTCGTGGAGCATCATATTTCGGCGTTGAAATGCATATCAATAAGCACGGCGATGCGTTGCGTAATATGGCACTCTTCGCCCTATCTGCATCGCTTTGTGTGTGAGGCGAGACACGATCGGCACACTGCTTCCAGGGCACAACTCGGGCAAGCAAATCGCGAAACGTGATTTTTTTAGTGACACAAGCACGCGTGCGCACTTGCACATACTTGTTATTCAACATCGGCGTGCGCGCTGCTCTGTCACTCGTTTGTCGTTCCCACAGCGTGACGACGGCATGTCGACAGCAAACTCTCTCGTGGAACACGTTGCCCCCCCATTAGACGCTTCGTCCAAACACACTAGAGCATGTCGGCGATGTGGTTTGGTGAAAACGTTCGATCAGGTAAATAGTCATTCAATCAGTACGGTGTCGTCTGTGAGCTTTTGAAACAGTTTTTGGAAACTGGTTGTGAAAATTGCCCAGCTTTTTCCATGACCGACCGAGTGGGCGTTTCAGAAAATACGTCACAGCAATTCTCTGGGTGAGTTACTCGTTTCAAGCTATCGGTCTTTCATTCAGTTCGTTTACAGGATTGTTTCCGTCCAAGATCGAAGTGCTAGTTGGGTAGCCAAGTGGCTCCGAAAGGGTACGACGAGTTGTTTAGCAAGTAACTTTATCTTACAATTTTGTTCACAGATCATCTTAGACCAGGGTGTTATGCGCTAAAAATTAGTGATTAGCGAAGCACGACCGGCGTTCTAACCATTCCCCGGGACGATTTCCCATCTAGATTCTGGCCACTGGCAACTCAACAACACTTTGCAGATGCGATGATAAAAAGATTTTTGCCATCTTCATCTCATCAATCTCATCATGTTGCGACATCTCCTCCCAGGCGCACCTTATCTTTCACAACTTGAAGCATGTTGAGAAATCCACTTGTTCTAGACGGGGTCAAGCTTTGGTTTAGCCCGAAACGTTCAATGAAAGTGGGTGGTACATCTAGAATAGTTTGTTTGCTCCCGCCGCTCAATCCTTCAACGATGAGTGCGGCTAATCCTTTGGTTAATTGTGAGTCGGAATCGGCGTTAATGATGACCCGTTCGTCTATTATTTCCACTGAAA
>JACLAB010007090.1_pt1 | contig 34566 bp, 21 predicted proteins | sample 8027921 | NCBI WGS metagenome assembly JACLAB01 (sample SAMN15725117, study PRJNA655200) | protist metagenome | isolation source: fluorescence activated cell sorting (FACS) single amplified genomes of... | place: USA: West Boothbay Harbor, Gulf of Maine | collected 2000-07-19 | reverse complement strand
AAACGCTCTACCTTACGAGCACGTGCTACAGTTAAACGGTCTTCCTCTGAAAGCTCATCAAGTCCTAAAATAGCAATAATATCTTGAAGTTCTTTATAACGCTGTAAAGTGTTCTTAACCTTTTGTGCAGTGTCATAGTGTGCTTCTCCAAGAATCCATGGCTGGAGCATTGTTGATGTAGAATCAAGAGGGTCTACTGCTGGGTAGATACCTTTAGCTGCTAAGTTACGTGAAAGTACAGTTGTTGCATCGAGGTGAGCAAACGTTGTAGCTGGTGCTGGGTCAGTAAGGTCATCAGCTGGTACGTATACTGCTTGAATCGATGTAATTGATCCAGTTTTAGTTGAAGTAATACGCTCCTGGAGTCCTCCCATCTCAGTACCGAGAGTTGGTTGGTATCCTACAGCTGACGGCATACGTCCTAAAAGTGCTGATACTTCAGAACCTGCTTGTACAAAACGGAAAATGTTATCAACGAAAAGAAGTACATCCTGGTTGTTAATATCACGGAAGTACTCAGCCATTGTAAGAGCTGTTAAACCAACACGCATACGCGCTCCTGGTGGCTCGTTCATTTGTCCGTATACAAGTGCTACCTTAGAATCACTAAGGTTTGCTTGGTCAATTACTTTTGACTCACACATTTCTTGGTAAAGGTCATTTCCTTCACGTGTACGCTCACCTACACCTGCAAATACAGATACACCACCGTGTGCCTTTGCAATGTTGTTAATAAGCTCCATGATGAGTACAGTTTTACCTACTCCAGCCCCTCCGAAGAGACCAATTTTCCCTCCACGACGGTATGGTGCAAGAAGGTCTACTACTTTAATACCTGTCTCAAAAATTGAAAGCTCAGTATCAAGGTCTACGAAAGCTGGTGCTGAACGGTGAATTGGAAGTGATGCCTCAGCTCCACATGGTCCAAGCTCATCTACAGGCTCTCCAAGTACGTTGAAAATACGACCAAGAGTCTGTTTTCCTACTGGTACTGAAAGTGCTGAACCTGTATCTACTACAGTCATTCCACGCATTAATCCATCAGTTGCACTCATTGATACTGCACGTACAAGGTTATCACCGAGGAGTTGCTGTACTTCTGCTACAATACGTAATGGCTCTCCAACTTCATTTTTCCCTTCTACAACAATTGCGTTGTAGATGTTAGGCATTTTTTCTGGTGGAAATGCTACATCAAGTACAGGTCCAATAATTTGTGTAATACGACCAAGGTTTGTATCAGTCTTAGTTGATGGTGTCATAATGAAGAATAAATTCGATAAGATAAAATCTATGGTTTAGTAACCATAGTATATAAAGTGAAATATACCGGTCCAATTTAAAAATTGGGATAATTCAGGTATAGCAAGAATGCATCAACTGGTGTATAGCAATGCTGTTTAACAGCATAACAATATAAAAAAGTTTTGTGGTTCATATATGAACCACAAATAGTGTTAGTATGCGAGTCCCATACTACGTGTTGTTTCTGAACCAAGGTACACACGTACACTTAAGAAGTCAGTTGGACACGCTGATTCGCAACGCTTACATCCAACACAATCTTCTGTACGTGGTGCCGAAGCAATCTGACCTGCTTTACATCCATCCCAAGGTACCATTTCAAGTACATCAGTAGGACAAGCACGTACACATTGTGTACATCCGATACATGTATCGTAAATTTTTACTGCGTGTGACATAGCAAAAAGTAATAACAGGAAAAACATTTAGGGATTAAACGATCAAATCAAGTGTTATACTTGGCTGTCGTATAGGCTAGTATATCATATTTGTGCTCTTTTTGTTTCGAAGCACGCGATATTTTTGGGTCAGGTGGGATTCGAACCCACGGCTAATCGGTTAAAAGCCGAATACTCTACCACTGAGTTACTGACCCATTCTATAAAAGAATAATACTGTGTTTATGTATAGAATACAAGTCTCTTTTACGCTTAGTATACATTTGCGTAAGGAAAACCCTACGCAAATGTTTTCTCTTTTATATTTTTTCTAAAATACAAATAAGAGATTGTGCTTATTAAAGAGGTCCAGAGATTCCTTGCTTACGAATCATAAGGAAGTGCATAAGCATAAATACTGCTGCAAGAAGTGGAAGCACAAATGTGTGTAAACTGTAGAAACGAGTAAGTGTTGGTTGTCCAACTCCTACACTTCCACGAAGAAGTTCTACAACAAATGAACCAATTACTGGGATTGCATCAGGTACACCTGTTACAATCTTAACAGCCCAGTATCCAACCTGGTCCCACGGAAGTGAGTATCCAGTTACTCCGAAAGATACAGTAATTACTGAAAGAATTACTCCAGTTACCCATGTAAGCTCACGTGGCTTTTTAAATCCACCTGTAAGGTATACACGGAATACGTGGAGAACCATCATTAATACCATCATACTTGCAGACCAACGGTGTACTGAACGGATAAGCCATCCGAAGTTTACGTCAGTCATAATGTATTGTACTGATGCAAATGCTTCTGTTACTGTTGGACGGTAGTAGAATGTCATAGCGAATCCTGTTGCTACCTGTACAAGGAAACATGTAAGTGTAATTCCACCTAAACAGTAGAAAATATTTACATGCGGCGGTACATATTTACTTGTTACATCGTCTGCAATCGCTTGAATTTCAAGACGTTCGTTAAACCAATTATAAACTTTACTCATAAAATTTTTTAATCTAATACCCAATTTGGGTTAATATAAAATAGTGAAGAGTAAACTCTATCCTCTATTTATTAAGTTCTTGTCATTTATATATTTATATCTGACAAATTTCACAGTTAGCCATTTTTTTCATAACAAAATTTTAAAGAAGCACTCACGCCCGCATAAAAATTGCTGGGCAAAGGCTTTCATTGACTGAATCAATGATAGATTCAAGCTAAAGGGCGAATTAAAACTTCGCCCTATAGTTTGAATTGTTGCATTCTAGGCTTGCAACATTGATGGGTTAGGATTAAAGTGATGATCCGAGCCCAGTATATGAACCATAAAATAAAATTGTTAAAAGACCAAGACCTGCAAGTCCAGCTACTGTTCCTACGAACCATAATGGAATTCGTCCTGTTGTCGTGTTTGACATAGATCTTTCCCCTACAAATGTGTTTAGTTAAAAATATAGCTTGAAAAAAGAACCGCAAGCACAAAAATGAGAAGTAAACCCCAGTAAAGACTTGTACGGTTTAATTCAACAGTTTGCTTGTTTGGATTTGGATTTGTCATACAACTCTCCTCTTAACGTTGAATAAACTGCATTGCTGTAATAGAACCAAGGAAAAATACCACTGGCACAGCTAATGCATGGATTGTGAGCCAACGGAATGTAAAAATTGGATATGTTTTAATCGACATAATAAAAATATACCTGTGTAACAGGTCGAATAAATATACATACACGCACATAAATTATGTACATGTGTTCCTTAATGATTTCTCGGATACAGACTCGAGAGAAACATGAAGGCCCCTGTGTTTTCCTATCTAAAATTACTTTAAGGAACGAGTTCTTCCATTTGTGCAAGTGCGCCGTAGCGATCTGACACTAAAGGAAGCGTTTGACGTTCGTCTGTAAAGTATTCGTTTGGACGCGGTGTTCCAAACACGTCGTATGCTAATCCAGTACTTACAAAAAGCCATCCTGCAATAAATAAAGATGGAATTGTAACGCTGTGAATCACCCAGTAACGGATACTTGTAATGATGTCACCGAAAGGACGCTCTCCTGTAGAACCTGACATATGGTACTCCTTCAACATTTCTGTAAAAGCCCGTACATTAAGTTAAAATTTAACCTATCTGCACGAGACTCGTTTATATTATATCGTTGCACCTAATAAATGCAAAAAAATATGTCAAATATTAGAAAAAAAAGCTGAACACCTTTTTCAAAAAAGTAGTGAATTTCCACTTTACGAGAAAATTTTAAATAGTTTCCATACAATTTGATTAGACTTTTTGGAATTTTTTGACTGTCACATTACGTGAGCGACGGTGTTTTTGGAATCGTCCAAGTAGTTCTGATGAAAATTGGTCTACACGGCGTGATGTGGTATCTTTACGGCACTTAAATGAAAGATCACTATTAGTTTCAAATGTTCCAAAAATAGCAGAATCACGTGAATATGATTCGATACCTTTTGTTCCAATAAAACTCATACGGTTTTTAATTTTATTTGCAATCGGGGATACTCCAAAAATGAATTCATTTTCTAATTCAGTGAGCCCACCAATAATTGAATACGATTCTTTAAATCGTGTACTTCGCCACATTGCTGTTGTTCGGCTACGTGTTGAAATAGATGTTTCACTAAGGAGACCTGTTGGCTTCCATTCTGTTGGATGTTTATGTCGCCAAACATCAAATGCTGTAATAAATAACTCAGGTGTTAAGCGGCGTTCCATTGAGTATTGTGAAATATATTTTTTTACAAAAGCATGTGTTTTGTCAAATACTGGAGAACAGTATGTGTTAAATGCCACAAATGGATATGGTCCAATAGCTTTTTGTGTATTGTAAAGGAAAAGTCCTTCACAAAGGAAAGCAACGAGACCTTCTTCAATTCCAACAGATGCATCTAATTGAGACTTCATACTTTCACCTGGAGCAAGCGTGGACGCCCAACGTTTATTTAAAGTATCTCCTTCAGTTTCAGCTAATACACGGAATAGGTTTGTTAATTTCTTATACATTGGTACATGACCAGTTTGTGTAAAAAATGGTGCATGCTGTGTTGCTTGTTCTCGTCGTTGAGCAAAATCAGCCCGTTCGAATAAGCCAAGTGTAACAGGTTCAATAAAAGTTGCTCCATTTAAATCATGCATATGATTTACGCGGCCTAGTGCATAAGCAATAGTGTCACCTGTATGTGCAGTTGAATATGTTTTTAATGCATACATTGCCGATGTAGTAATAAGGGCACGGATATCTAAACAACTAAAACCATATGTCATTTTTGCATAATATTCCCAATCTACATCAAATGCAGTATTTACAATGGAATTTTTACTATGTACTTTGAGCATTTGGTAACGTTCTTTTACCGGTGGGTAGTAAAAACGTAATACCCATTCAAAACGTCCTGATCGAAGACAAGCGTCATCCATTAGAGCTGTTGTTTCCATACTTCCCATTACAAAGATATTACGCTCTGAGGCTGTATTTGTATCGCCACTAGAAAAACCGTCCATTGCCATTAGTAAGTGTGTAGTTGCTCGGACTGAACCGAAACTTGGGTAACGTTCACGGTGTCGGGTCATAAAGTCCATATCACTAATGAAAACCATATTGGGTGCTTGATCTCGTGCACGTTTAAAAAGAGTCTTTAATCGAACTAGTCCCAATTTAGGGTGAAGGTAGCGGTTACTTTCTGTAATAAGTAAAGGAAGTCGAGCTTCAGTTGCAAGAGTACGCACAAAATAAGCACGTCCATTTCCAGAGTCACCAAGAAGGATCATTCCTTTTGGTAAACGATTCATACGATAAGTCCCAGGTTTGATTAATGCAAGTAATGGGAAATTACAAACCTCATCTTGTACTCGAGTACCAAATTGAAGACCTTGAATAACCATTTGTTCACCACCTAAACGGTTAACGGTTTTTTGACGTTCCGTAAGAATAGTTGGTGTAATTGGATTTCCATTACTTGTTGTCGGGCCAATATAGTTTTCTAAATTCGTAACAACTTTATCAAAGTGGAAATAACGTCCTTTAATATCTGGCATTAACGATTCAGGAAGTCCAAGTTTATGAGGTAAATTTCGAGGTGCAGTTGTTTTATTTCCGGGTAACCATAATTTCTTTACACCGGGGGATGGGTTTCTCTCTACAAAGTTTTTTCGAATAGGTTCAGTGAGGTCACTTAGTTTACAAATTGTTTGTGGAGATAGCATTGGTCGAATTCCCTTAATCCAAAGTTCACCCCATGCCCCTTGCCCGTATAATTGAACTCCACGTTTTGCCTGGAATGCTAATAAAAGCTTACGTACTGAAACTGTACGAATTGTTTCCCCCACATATTGGCTCATTCGAACTGCTTCTGGCATTCGTGCTACGTGTTGGATTGTACGGTGTACATTTGGTTTTTCAACAAGTCGAATACGTACGCCCTCACATTCTAATCGTAGGCATGTTTCGATTAAAGCATAAAAAATAATATTGGATATAAATACATAGCTAATCGTTCCCCAAAAGCCAAGATTCCATGGATTATTTTCATATTGATTAAGGAAGAAATTTCCTTCGCCAAACCATAATGGCTGTCGTGCATTAATAGTTATTGGTTCTTCAATCGTAGACTCCAATTTATTTATTATAGTATCGAGATCAGTTTCGTCTTCTTCTATATTTCCAATGGTATTGATGGTGAGATCTTCTGTTTCTTCAATCAATTCTTCTTCGTTACCGAATGGATCTTCAATACTAAATTCGTTGTCTTCTTCTTCGACAAAGTCATTATCATTAATTAGTTTGAAATTCGTACTAATTGGTTCAGGGGGGTCCTTTTCAAGTGCCGACATTAAATTTTTAAATGCAGGTCCTACGTTTACAACAACTTCTTTCTCGTCATTGTTCTCGTCAGGAAGAAACTTAGACCAAAGACTTTTAGGACGATCATTAGATAACTTATCAGGATTTTCAGTTGGTCGGAAAAGAAATGGGTATTTAGTCTTAATAGCAGTTTCGCCTGCTAAAAATTGGTTGTAATAGATTTCCATTTGATGGAAGCTTTTTAATGTACTTAGACCAAAGGTTTCTGTACTATTAGCCATACCCCCGAAACCATAGTGGAAAAGCTTTGTTGTTCCATTTTGAACTGGTGGTTCGACTTCGAGTGTACGCGTGCGATCCATTCCTAGACAAAAGCGGGATTCTACAGAAAAAGGCGAAAAGATTAAGCGTTGGGGACGTTGTTCTGAATCATATGGAAGTTCAGTATTTTCCGGTTGAGCAAATTCTTCATCGATGCAATCTTGTCGAGATTCATAGTTGAGATATTCAGTTTCCCATGGCGGACAGTAGATTGGAGAATCTAATAACATTAAATTTCCCGTAAATGTTTTTGGGATATTTATATGTTTTCCGGGTAATTTATTAAGGTTATATTTTTCGTAAAACTTTTGGACCTTTTTATTTAACATTTCATAGGAATGTTTAACGTATGGAGTTAAAATCTCCTTATGTTTTTTAAATCTTTTAGTCTCTTCCTGTTCAATATCCTCTTGATAGGTCTCATGTACCAAACGTTTCTTTAATGATAAGTAGCCTTTTAATTCTTCTTTATCGGTTTGTTGTAAGTTGTTATAATTAGCGGTTGGATAATAATTGGGGTTATATCCGCCAGTAAGTTGCCCTTCATCATCCCGTTGTAATGGAATTTGATCTGCTTCTTCTGGTTCCCATTCATATGTTCCAATTTTATTACTTAGCATCGTTCTTCCGTCAAAGTCTTGGTCGTTCGAAGAAGGGTTAATACTATCGTAGATACTAATACGTTCTAGTTCACGTGGGTGGATAATATTTCGAAGTTGAAGCTGTGGTGTTTCAACATACTCTCCTCCAATAAATTCACGGCGACTAAATCGATATCGGTTGAATAAAAAGCCATCTCCGGTACGGAAAAGTTCACTTTGTGGGATTGACCCAAATTCTTCCTCAAATTGGGCACGGAGTTCAATATTGGGATGTGTATAGTTGTAGGATTTTAAGCTTTTGCTAACTTCTGTTACAGCACGGTTTGGCACCTTTTCTGGAGAGCGGGCAGTACTATAGGCAATATAAGCTAGAACAGTAATGGGAACGGTTGATTGAATTGCACGTCGAATTGTAAAACTACTCTTAATAAATTGATCAACAAAATAAAATTGATTAGCAGCAAGGTATGCGATCGAATATTTCCAACGATTTAGAAATGCAGAAATGTAGGTATTCCCACGGCTACGCCCTAATACTGCACGTTGTTTGTTGAACCACGTTTCAAGTGCAGCCCGCCCTTGACTCCATTCATCTCCAATTAAAGGGTCTAAAACAGGTAAAATTACTGGTTGAATAAGTTGATATCGAATGAACTCATAAATTTCGAATACAGTCCATACAGTACTACTGGCAACTGCATGTATAATGAATCCGGCCCAAGATGTTTTGGATACTACATACATTAATGGTTTTAATAATGTGCGTCCTAACTTATTAGTTGCCACTAAACCCATTTGTGTAGTTTGGCCGACTATTACTAATGGTAGTGTTGTTGTTGGAAGGGTCGCTGCCTTCGTATTTAAACCACGCATTTTATATGGAGAACGTAAGCCTTCCCAAAGATTGGGATAGGCTAGTTTTGCAATATTTAAATAGTTATTGCGGCGGTGAAACGACTCCATCGTTAACAATTTTGCTGGAGTTGGTCGTAAATTTAAAGTAAGTTTACTGTCATATTGGTCTACACGAAGTACAAAAGGAACTTCTGATGGATCTAATCCTTTATTTTCTATAGGTGTGAAAAGGATTTCTAATGCTTCAGTATTAGGTTTTGCGGTATTTGTAGTACGCCACGAGTCATTTAAAGACTTTTCTTTTGAATTTGAATATTCAGTGTTTTTTAGCGTCATAAGATAAATGATTAACTATTGAAGTATTTTTAATAAACGATGATTAAATTTAACGTAAAGTCAATTTCCTGGTGATATTATTTCTATGCAACTCAGTAGTGTAAAATATGGACATTATTTGTTCTAAGTAACAGGATTGGTTTTTATTCATAGGTTTATCTTTGGTATTACTTATTTTAGTGGGTATGCTTAAAACAGAATTTTGTTCCCTTACTAGTCTTTTTGATGAATTATCGTATTATTGAATATAATACATATACATATTTATTTAAATAATAAATCAAAATAGCATTACATGCAAATATTGATTTATTATTTAAACCTTAAGGTTGTTCTCCCCAGACAGGATTTGAACCTGTGACCAATCGGTTAACAGCCGATCGCTCTACCGCTGAGCTACTGAGGAATTAGAATATTTAGTTAAACAACTAAGGTTATATCAAATAGTGAGTATTAGATTTACCTTTATTATTATTCAAAATATAACATATGTACTTACCTTTGTCTAATGATTCTTTTGTATCCCATTTAAATAATGCCACTTGCATCTATGAGGTAAATCTTTTATACTCTTAATAAAATGCCTCCTTAGCTCAGCGGCTAGAGCATCGTATTTGTAATGCGAGGGTCGTCGGTTCAATTCCGACAGGAGGCTTGTATTTTAGTAGCCAATATTTTACACTCGTATAATATGGGTATTCATTTTTCTATATATTATGTTTCGGTCGCCTAAGGGATGGGCAACAACCTTCTAAGTTGTTCTGTGTAGGTTCGAATCCTATCCGAAATGGATTTATTTAGTATTGGTGTCACATTAATGTGACACCGATATGTGACCAATAACTTAAATTAAGATTGTGTCAGCTCAGGTTAAGTTTTAGTTTAGTAACCAGTACTTGAAAGCCAGCTCATTTCAACTTCATCAAGAAGTAATGAACGGTTATAGATTTCAAGAAGAATTACGAGGAAAACAGCAAATAATCCAATAAATACTGCCATTACTACTGTTGTTCCCCATCCTGGTGCTACTTTCCCGTACTCAGAGTTAAGTGGGCGTAATGCTGTTCCTAAAGCTGTTACTTTTCCTGTTCCAGCAAGTTTAGTTTCGTTGCTCATATTAATAAATTTCTTACATTCATTTGTGTTTTTTTACTTTCTACTTTAAACTATATCAAAATTTAACGTTCAACCTAATTATGGAAACTCCAGCATTTTTTTACGCCGTTTTTCTTTGGTGTTTATTGATTAGTGTGACAGGCTACTCAATTTACATTGGTTTTGGCCCGCCATCAAAAGATCTCCGTGATCCATTTGAGGAGCATGAGGATTAAATAAACTTAAACATACGGAAGCTAGTTTTTAATTTAGCTTCCATATGTTTTTTTACATAAAAAAAGATTTATTATATCCGTATTATACCATGAAAAAAATAGGATTTCCAATCTAGAGTTGATAAATTGGAGAAAGGATATTTTACTGGAATAAAAAAAATAAAAATTATCCTTTACGTGAGTAGAACTCAATAATAAGGAGTTCGTTTACTGTTAAAGCAATTTGTGAACGTGTAATAACACGTTCAATTTTTCCTGTAGTTTTTGATGTGTCGACTGTTAAATGTGATGGAACGGCTCCACCAAAAGTTTTACAGTTTTCAATAACTGGGTTTGATGTACTTGCAATTGTTTCACCTGGTAAACAGTTATAACTTGGAATGTTTACTGTCTGCCCATTTACAGTAATTAAACCATGTGAAACATATTGGCGTGCTGCACGGATTGTTGGTGCAAATCCGAGACGGTAAATAGTACTATCTAAACGCATTTCTAACATTTGAAGTAATACTTCTCCTGTTGGACCTTTAGCACGACGTGCACGGCGTACATATGCTAAAAGTTGTTTTTCAGAAATTCCATAGTTATAACGTAATTTTTGCTTTTCTTGTAAACGTACACGGAATTGTGTAAGTTTTCCTGTTGAAGATGCTTGACCATGTTGTCCTGGTCCATATGTACGGTTTGGTACTTTTGTTGTTAATCCTGGGAGCTCCCCAAGTCGTCGTACAATTTTTACGCGCGGTCCACGGTATCGAGCCATTATGATCTCTCCTAAGTTTTACTAATGATTTTTTTATTCCTGTAGTATAATACTACTACATTATAGTAGTATTTTGATAGTCTTGTTTTGTTACTTGAAATTTTAAATTTCGAATCGAAGATTTTATATAGTTTTATTGGGAGATTACATTTTGTATTTCTTTCTTCTAGAGCTATACTATTAATATACAAATAGTATTATTGCTGAACTTAGTTCAGTTTTATTTAAAAACCTTTACGATTTATGCCACGTTCCCAACGAAACGATAACTTTATTGATAAGACCTTTACTGTTGTCGCTGATATTTTATTAAAGGTGTTGCCAACAACTCGTAATGAGAAAGAAGCTTTTATTTATTACCGTGACGGCATGTCTGCACAAGCCGAAGGAGAGTATGCGGAAGCGTTACAGAACTACTATCAAGCTATGCGTTTAGAAGTAGATCCGTATGACCGTAGCTATATTTTTTATAATATTGGTTTAATTCATACAAGTAATGGAGAACATACAAAAGCACTTGAATATTATTATCAAGCGCTTGATCGAAATCCAGCACTTCCACAAGCTTTAAATAATATTGCTGTAATTTATCATTACCGAGGTGAGCAAGCCCTTGAAGCAGGAAATATTCCTGATTCTGAAACATTATTTGGAAAAGCTGCTGAATATTGGAAAGAAGCAATTCGTTTAGCTCCATTAAATTATAGTGAAGCCCAAAACTGGTTACAAACGACAGGTCGTTAAGGTATACTTAAATTAGATACCTTTTATAGTGCCTTGAGTCTTAGTGGTGGAATGGTAGACACGTTAGCCTTAGGAGCTAGTGCATTATGCGTGGAGGTTCGAGTCCTCTCTAAGACAAGTTGATTAGTTAGTTTTTTCCAAGAAAAATCTATTTTTCGCTAAACAGTAAAAAATTAATTGACATTTGTAAAAGCCCCGTTTTATAATAAAGAGTAATGATGGTCTTTTCCATTTGCCCCCATCGTCTAGAGGCCTAGGACATTTCCCTTTCACGGAAGTAACAGGGATTCGAATTCCCTTGGGGGTATTTCATATAAGTTTAAAGATTCATTAATTTTCCGAGTATATTTTAGTTTTTTCTCCATTTTTCAAAAAGAATATGATTTTATTTGTTTGTTCTTAGAATCCTTCTTGCAATTCCGCGGTATATATGCTTCAATTTGATGCAAAAGCTTTAATTTAGATTAGAGTTTTGCTTGTTGAGTAGTACATACAAAGGATGTTCCTTGCACATATTTGCTTATTTGTTTTGTGTGAGTAGGCAAAGTGTTCCTTGTGCTTGTATTTTGCTTATATTTATTTGGAATACAGAAAAACTGTTATTCACTTGTTTCAATTTGACTAATCTTTGAAGCAAAGTATCTATATAAGTTAAAAAATACAATTGTTTATTTTTTAGTTTAATTTATCTATGAATTTTTCACGTCAACGCACGTCTCCAATTAACGCTGGCGAGATCATTAATTACAAAAATGTTGATCTCCTCCGTCGTTTTATTACGGAACAAGGTAAAATTTTACCACGCCGTTTAACGGGTGTAACTGCAAAACAGCAACGTCAACTTGCTAAAGCAGTGAAGCAAGCTCGTATTTTAGGATTTTTACAATTTCTTTATAAAGAATAATTTTAGTTATGCCAACGATTCAACAGTTAATTCGATCTCAGCGAATGAAGATCGAAAAGAAGACAAAATCACCAGCGTTACAGTCATGTCCGCAACGTCGTGGGATTTGTACACGTGTTTATACAACAACACCAAAAAAACCAAACTCTGCACTTCGTAAAGTAGCCCGTGTTCGTTTAACAACCGGGATTGAAGTAACAGCATATATTCCAGGAATTGGACACAACCTTCAAGAACACTCTGTGGTATTAGTACGTGGTGGTCGTGTAAAAGACTTACCAGGAGTACGTTATCATATTGTTCGTGGTTCACTTGATACAGCAGGTGTAAAGGGTCGTTTACAAGGCCGTTCAAAGTATGGAGTAAAACGTCCAAAAGGATAAACCCTCTTTTTTTAGTTTATTCTCCTAGTTAAAATTTAAACGTTTAATTGACCTTATGTCTCGTAGAAAAGTTGCAAAAAAGCGTCCGGTTGCGCCGGATCCAGTATATCAAAGCCGCTTAGTAAGTCTCTTAGTAAGCCACCTTTTAAAGAAAGGTAAAAAGAGTGTTGCCTACCGTATTTTTTACGAAGCAATGACTCATATTTCAGAAACAACATCACAAGATCCACTTGAGGTACTTCGTCAGGCTGTTTTAAACATTACACCAAAAGTTGAAGTAAAATCTCGCCGTGTAGGTGGAGCTGTACTTCAGGTACCACTTGAAGTTAAGTCTGACCGTGGAACAGCTCTTGCTCTTCGTTGGCTTCTTGTTGCTGCACGTGCACGTTCTGGACGTAGCATGGTAGCAAAACTTGCTGCAGAAATTATGGATGCAGCAAATAATACAGGTGGAGCTATTCGTAAGCGTGAAGATACTCACCGTATGGCAGAAGCAAATAAAGCTTTTGCGCATTTCCGATTCTAATCGTAGATATTGGAATATTTTTAGCCAAAATCAAATTGATTTTAACCTATTTTAAACTATGGCACGCGAAAAGTTCGAACGTACAAAACCACACGTAAACATTGGAACAATTGGTCACGTTGACCACGGAAAGACAACTCTTACTGCAGCAATCACTATGGCAATGTCATCACGTGGTGGAAAGCAAGGTGGTAAAGGATATGCTGATATTGACTCAGCTCCAGAAGAGAAGGCACGTGGAATTACTATTAACACTGCACACGTAGAGTACGAGACAGAAGCTCGTCACTACGCACACGTAGACTGTCCAGGTCACGCTGACTATGTTAAGAACATGATTACAGGTGCTGCACAAATGGATGGTGCAATTCTTGTAGTATCAGGTGCTGATGGGCCAATGCCACAAACTAAAGAGCACATCCTTCTTGCAAAGCAAGTTGGAGTACCTAACATGGTTGTGTTCCTTAACAAGGAAGACCAAGTTGATGATGATGAACTTCTTGAGCTCGTAGAGCTTGAAGTACGTGATACACTTAGCAGTTACGAATTCCCTGGTGATGATATCCCAGTAGTAGCTGGATCTGCACTTCTTGCATTAGAAGCATTAACAGAAAACGATTCTATTGCCTCTGGTGAAAACAAGTGGGTAGATAAGATCTACAACTTAATGGATCAAGTAGACGAGTACATTCCTACACCTGAGCGTGATACAGAAAAGACATTCCTTATGGCTGTTGAAGATGTATTCTCAATTACTGGTCGTGGTACAGTAGCGACTGGACGTGTTGAGCGTGGAACAGTTAAAGTTGGAGATGTAGTAGAGATTGTAGGTCTTGGTGATACACGTGAAGTAACTGTTACAGGTCTTGAGATGTTCCAAAAGACTCTCGATGAGAGTGTAGCTGGAGATAACGTTGGAGTACTTCTTCGTGGAGTGCAAAAAGAGGATATTGAGCGTGGAATGGTACTTGCAAAAACAGGTACAATTAAACCACACACAAAATTTGAATCTCAAGTATACATTCTTACAAAAGAAGAAGGTGGACGTCACACTCCATTCTTCCCAGGATACCGTCCTCAATTCTATGTTCGTACTACTGACGTAACAGGAAAAATCGATTCATTCAAGACTGATGATGGTGATGAGGCAACAATGGTAATGCCTGGTGACCGTGTAAAAATGATTGTAGAGCTTATCCAGCCAATTGCAATTGAAAACGGAATGCGTTTTGCAATTCGTGAAGGTGGACGTACTGTTGGTGCAGGTGTAGTATCAGCAATTCTCGAATAATTTTGAGAGTACCACTTTTGTAATTTTGCTTTTATATTTGTATTTATTTTCCAATTTTTTATTGGTTTAGAATACAAATATAGGCAAATAATCAAAATATTCATTTTTTTGTGTGAATAAAGCACTTGCTTTTATACACACAAAAAAATATACTTAGAGTAGTCCTACTTTTGTCGGAAAAAGATTTTGAACTGTGTCAGGGCTGAAAAGAAGCAGCACTTATAGATATTTTTTTGGACAATTGTGGGCCTCCGTAACATGTAACAAAGACTTAATTTTTTAATATTTACGATAATTACTATAAAGAACAACTATTTCAATTGTCTTATAGGATATTTATCCATATTTTTTTTCTTTTAATTTAAGGAATTTAGATATTATACCTATTTTTAGGCGGTGCCCAGATTCGAACTGGGGGATAAAGGATTTGCAGTCCTCTGCCTTACCACTTGGCTACACCGCCGTTTTCTGTAAATCAGTTTTATACTCTATAGATTACAACATTTTGGTCTGTTTATCAACTCTGCATTCTCAGCCGTGTTCTTTTCTAATAGCTTCAAACAAATTTTTCTATTTGTAATCACTCATTTATTCATATCTATATGATTTTGTTTCGTCAAAAAGTGGCCATCCCTGATTTTCTTGATGCACAACGGAAAAGTTTTCGTATTTTTTTAGAGACTGGGATTCGTCGCGAACTTGAATTTGTTTCTCCGATTATTGGAAATTCATTAGGGACAAGTATTCGACAACCGACGAACCGTTATATTTCTGTATCCTTTTTAGCTCAAGACTTTTATTTAAAGGCGCCAAGTTATACACCACAAGAAGCTATTCATAATATGGAGACATATAATAGTCAACTTGTGGTACCTGTTCATATTTCTTCACAAAGTTTAGATGTGAGCTGTGTTTTACCAGTAACTTTTTGTGATCTCCCATTAATGACAGAACATGGAACATTCATTATTAATGGATCACCACGTGTAATTGTGCACCAAATTGTACGTTGTCCAGGGGTATATATTAAAGCACAATTTGATCAAAAGAACCGTCGTTCACATTTAGTTAGTTTTTTATCTTCTTACGGTTCGTGGCTTCGTCTTGAAACAGTTCCCCGTAATCCTGAAGTGTATGCTTGTATTGATAATCTCCGTAAGTTACCAGTTACACTTTTATTAGCAGCACTTGGTTTTAATTTCAAACAAGTTTGTGCTGTTGTAAGTGATCCAAATGCATTAGTATTTACTGAATCTCTTTTAAAACCACAATCTTGTGAAGATGCAATGGTCATGATGACTGCATTAATGTTTCCACATCGTGCTGGAAGTGTTTTAAAAGCAAAGAAGTTTTTATTTACTCATTTTTTTCATGCACGACGTTATAGCTTAAGTGAGGTAGGTCGTAAACGAGTTAATCGTAAATTACGTATGCGCCATAATCTCCCATATTTAACATTAATGCCAGAAGATGTGCTTGCTGGAGTAGATTATCTTCTTCGTGTAAGTAATGGAGAAAGCCAATTTTTAGATGATATTGATCATTTAAAAAACCGTCGTGCACGTTTAGCTGGAGAGTTAATTCAAACACAGTTCCGCTTAGGATTAAATCGTTTAGAACGCAGTGTACATACTCGTATTAGTGATGAGACATTATTACGACAAAAGCGTTTAGGTGTTGCTCTACCATCGCTAATTCGAACACAAATTGTCGGGTCCGTTTTTAAAGAATTTTTTGGGTCAAACCAATTATCACAGTTTATGGACCAGACGAATCCATTGGCTGAAATTACACATAAACGACGTTTAAGTTCATTAGGGCCAGGTGGATTACACCGTGATCGTGCTGGACTTATTGTTCGTGGTATTCACCCAAGTTATTATGGTCGTATTTGTCCAATTGAAACTCCAGAAGGAAAGAATGCAGGATTAGTAGGTTCTATTGCAACATATGCACGTGTTAATGTAGATGGATTTTTAGAGAGTCCTTATGTTCTTATGCAATCAGAAAATTCAAATCAGGATGATGGTTTTTTCTTATTAAACGCTTCATATGAAGATAAAGTTATTGTTGCAGCAGCTGATACACAAATGGCAGCATCCCGTGTTCCAGCACGTACACGTCGTGAATTTATTGAAACTGAGCCGAATGAGATTACCTTCTTAGGGCTATGTCCAATTCAATTTATGTCCATTGCAACAGCATTAATTCCATTTTTAGAACATGATGATGCCAACCGTGCATTAATGGGTTCAAATATGCAACGTCAAGCTGTATCACTTTTAACACCGCAGCGTGCTTTTGTTGGAACAGGGTTAGAAGCCCGTGTTACACATGATTCGGGTGCAGTTGCACGTATTCGTAAGAGTGCATATGTCTTATATGCAGATTCACAACGTATTGATGTCTTAACTGAAAAATTGGTGGGACGTAAATCTCCAAACGAGCCTTCTTTTGAACGTGAAACAATTGCACTTACAACATATCAACGTTCAAACCAAGATACATGTATGCATCAACGTCCAAGTGTTGTGCCAAATACTTGGGTTCACGCAGGAGAATGTTTAGCTGATACGGCTTCAACTGTAGCGGGTGAGTTAGCTCTTGGAAAAAATATTCTTGTGGCGTATATGCCATGGGAAGGATATAACTTTGAAGATGCTGTTTTAGTAAGCGAACGTTTAGTTTTTGAGGATGTTTTTACATCTGTTCACATTGAACGTTATGATATTTCAACTTCTCGTACGCGTGATGGTCAAGAATATATTACTTCCAAAGTTGAAAAGAATATGCATCTTGATCAATTTGGTGTAATTAAGGTTGGAACATGGGTAGAGCCAGGTGATATTCTTGTTGGAAAAGTATCCCCACAACAAGAATCTGAAAACACCCCAGAAGGTCGTTTACTTCGTGCAATTTTTGGAGGTGCTACACGTGATGTCAAAGATACTCCATTAGTTGTGCCTAGTGGTGTAACTGGTCGTGTATTAGAATGTCGAACATTATTTGAAACAACCAAATATAATGAAGAATTAGATTCATATGAGTCTGTTGGTTCAGTACACATTTTCTTAGTACAAAAGCGTAAAGTTCAAGTGGGTGATAAAATTGCTGGTCGACATGGAAATAAAGGGATTATTTCTAATATTTTACCACGCCAAGATATGCCATTCTTACAGAATGGTACACCTGTAGATATGGTTTTAAATCCATTAGGAGTACCTTCGCGTATGAATGTGGGCCAAATTTTCGAATGCCTTCTTGGATTAGCAGCACATACTTTAGAGCAAAACTATAAAGTTTTACCATTTGATGAAATGCATGGTGATGAAGTATCTCGTGGTTTTGTATATCAACAATTATATAAAGCTCGTTGTGCAACAAACCAAAAATGGGTATTCCGTCCAGAGTCACCTGGTAAGAGTATTTTATTTGATGGTCGAACAGGGTATCCATTTGATCAACCAGTGACAGTAGGATATCCATATATTTTAAAATTAGTTCACTTAGTAGACGATAAAATTCATGCTCGTTCAACTGGCCCATATTCACTTGTTACACAACAACCTTTAGGTGGTCGGTCAAAACATGGTGGGCAGCGTCTAGGAGAAATGGAAGTTTGGGCACTTGAAGGATTTGGTGCAGCATACACGTTACAAGAATTATTAACAATTAAGTCTGATGATATGCGTGGTCGTAACCTTGCTTTTATGTCAATTATTCGTGGAAACTTATTACCAAAACCGGGTGTCCCTGAATCATTTAAAGTATTAGTATGTGAATTACGTGGGCTTTGTCTAGATATTAGTCTTTCCCAAATTCCATCAAATTAGCCGTGAATATTTTTAAATAAATGTACAACATTTCAATATCTGATGTATTTCTACAATTTTTTGTATATAAATCAGATTATTTTTTTTATCTATCCAACTTAAATTATTATGAGTCACGATATTGATTATATTCAAATCCAAGTCGCGTCCCCGAAAGAAATTGAACGGTGGTCGCAGCGTGTACTCCCGAATAACGAAGTTGTTGGGGAGATTACAAAAGCTGATACTATCAATTACCGAACATTCAAACCTGAACGTGATGGTTTATTTTGTGAGCGTATTTTTGGGTCTATTGTAAATAATGAATGTTCCTGTGGAAAAACACGACGCCGTAAACCAGTACAGAAACCTGGAGCTACCTCATTAGATGATAGTAGTACTTTTACCGCAAATGATGATTCAGCAGGATATGTTTGCCCAACTTGTGGGGTAGAACCAACAGATACTAAAGTTCGCCGTTATCGTATGGGTTGCATCCGTTTACGTAAACCAGTTGCCCATTTATGGTATTTCCGTAATACGCCAAATATTTTATCTGTGCTATTAAATATTAGTGCGGGACAGACTGATGAATTACTTCACTTTGATTCGTATACTCCAGCTTCATCTTCGGTAATGAATTATTTATTACATGGTGGAACTGAGTGGTATATCGATGAATGGGAAGCGATGCACACAAGTTTTGGACATATGCCCCAAAAATCAAGTTTTGAACTTGGGATGGGGTCTATTAGTAATGATGAACTTGATATTGAAGCTGTCTGGAATATTGATGCTTGGACACACGGAGAGCATCAGAAAACAAAATATGGTTTACCTTTAGAACCACGAACAACAGAAAACTGTGGTGCAGAAGCTGCTCATGCGCTTCTTAGTCAATTAGACTTACCTTTTATGGAGCGTATGCTTAGTACACGTTTACGCCAAAAAGTTAAGACATATCATTCAAAATCACGTAAAAAGTATGTTGAAACGGCATTTGATGCTTTAGACCAGTTTGGGATTGATAAAGTATCAGATTTAAATCCAGGTTGGGAACCTACAGAAGAGGAGCAAGAAGAAAATGCTAAGCATTTACGTAATTTAAAATTAACGCGCCAAGGGCAACGTAATCGTGGACTCAATGCTAAAATTAAAAAATTAGCTAAACGTTTACATTATGTTCGTTTATTAGCACGTAAGCAATTACGTCCAGAATGGATGATTGTTTCTGTCTTCCCAGTTTTACCGCCAGATTTACGACCAATGATTCAAATGGCAAGTGGCCGTTTTGCTGCTTCTGATTTAAATGATTTATATCGTCGTTTAATTTACCGGAAGATTCGTTTTGATAAATTTTGTAATTTATTTGATGCTGAGTTTTTACCGGATTTACTGATTCGACATGATCTATGTCTTTTACAAGAAGCTGCTGATGCCATCATTGATAATGGACGTCTTGAGAAACCAGCACAGCGCCCAAATAAAAATGTTTTTAAATCATTAACATCAATTATTGAAGGTAAACATGGTCGTTTCCGACAAAATTTATTAGGAAAACGTGTTGATTATTCAGGGCGTTCGGTTATTGTAGTTGGGCCTAAATTACGATTACACCAGTGTGGTTTACCGCGTGAAATGGCTTTAGAGTTATTCCACCCGTTTATTATTCAAGCATTATTAGAACACAGTGTTGTTCGTAATATTCGTGCAGCTAAAAATTTAATTCAAAAACGTACGCAAAAAGTCTGGGATATCCTTGAATATGTTGTATATGCACATCCACTATTATTGAACCGTGCACCAACATTACACCGTTTAGGAATTCAGGCATTTGAACCAATTCTTCTTTCAGGGCGTGCAATTCAATTACACCCATTAGTATGTCCTGCGTTTAACGCAGACTTTGATGGTGACCAAATGGCTGTTCACATTCCATTATCATTGGAAGCACAAGCTGAAGCACGGTTATTAATGTTAGCTACACACAACTGGCTTTCTCCAGCTACTGGTGAACCAACTATTCTTCCAAGTCAAGATATGATTCTTGGATTCTATTATTTAACAACTCGGCGCCAAATTAAGCCTAGTTCACAAACTACTTCGGTACATGCAATCCAACAAACAAAACCAACGTTTAAAGTATTCGAAACATTTGATCGCGTGCTTCAACGTTATTCATTAGGTGCATTACAACTTCATGATTTAGTTTGGGTAAAAGCTGAGGCTCCTTCGGATTGTCAGCAATCTCTTCCAATTGAAGGTCGAGTACAATCAAGTGGACATAATACACTAATTTATGATGCAGTTGTAGCTGAATCATGGTCAATTTCGCCATTACCTATGCAATCAACATTACAACTTGCTGTTCCATCAGACACGTCTACGGAACCAGTTTTTGGACATGTACCACAAATGCATCGTATGTCCTCATCAACATTCTATCTTCGTACAACTCCCGGACGACTAATTTTGAATTCTCTCATTTATGAAAACCTTTTTTTGTAACCGAACGGTTGATAAAAGTGAAATGAAACGTTTAATTAAATGGGTTTTACTTAATTACGGGACGCAAAAAGCAACTCGTTTTGTCGACCATTTAAAAACACTTGGATTTCACTCTGCTACATTGGCAGGTATTTCATTAGGTATTGATGATTTACGTATTCCACCAGTAAAATCTGTATTTTTAAAAAATGCAGAAAAAGATATTTTAGATAATGATCTACGTTATACACGTGGACAAATTACAGCTGTAGAGCGTTTAGAAAAAGCTCTGGATATTTGGAACACTACAAATGACACTTTAAAAAATGAAGTAATTGCGCACTTCCGTGAAACTGATATTTTTAACCCAGTGTATATGATGGCTTTTTCTGGGGCACGTGGAAATATTTCCCAAGTACGCCAACTTGTTGGAATGCGTGGTCTTATGGCTGACCAACAAGGGCAAGTTTTAGATTTCCCAATTCGTCGTAATTTCCGTGAAGGGTTAACTGTAACAGAATATATGATTTCGTGTTATGGTGCCCGAAAAGGATTAGTTGATACAGCATTACGTACCGCTAATTCAGGATATTTAACACGTCGTTTAGTAGATGTTGCCCAAAGTGTAATTATTCAACAAGTAGATTGTGAGACAACTGAAGGTCTGGAGGTTGTACCATCTGAGAAAAATGAATATGCCAACATTATGGGTCGTGTCTTATTACAGCCTGTGATTGATGAACAGACTGGAAAATATTTAGCTCGTAAAAATACAGAGATTTCACCTGCGCTTGCAGCTCAATTAGTTAAATTACCAAAAGTTGTAGTGCGTTCTGCATTAACTTGTCGTTTAAATTCTGTTTGTCAGCTTTGTTATGGTTGGGATTTATCAAAACATAGACTAGTTCAACTAGGGGAAGCTGTTGGTGTACTAGCGGCTCAGTCAATTGGGGAGCCTGGGACCCAGCTTACAATGCGTACATTCCACACTGGTGGAGTATTTGCAGGTGAAGCCACTGAAAAAGTATATGCACCATATTCTGGAATTATTTCATATAGTGGAACTCCTCGAGGTCGAAAAGTTACTACCCGATTTGGTGAACCTGCATTTTTAACAGTAGTACCTGTATCCATTAAGATTACTCGACCAGATCGATCAAAATCAGTAATTCTTCAATTCCCAGCATTTACTCTTTTATTTGTGTATCCAGGCCAATATGTAATGTTTCACCAAAGTGTGGCAGAGTTATCACGTATAGAATCTGACTCGCAATTACCTGAAACTTCGGGTGATATGAAAGTTGTTGAGAAACAACTTCTTGCTCCGGATACTGGCCAAATTTATTACAACAAAAATACGGCTTTTACACGTAGTGGAACTAGCAATAGAGCTTTATTAAATAAATCTTTAAGTCAAGTACCAAAAGTTTTTGCTGGGTATGGTTTTATTTGGATTTTATCTGGTTTATTATTACGTAATAATCTAAATTGCCGTGGTGATTATTTTCATAAAACATTTCAACCTTTTACTTTTAAACCAATAGCAGACCAGAGTAGTTTAAATAGCCTTATTGTAGACTCATACCAAACTGCGACGGAGAAATTATTGAAATATCAAGAAAATTCGTCGCGTTTAAAAACGAAACCTTTTATTTCATATAAAACAGTTTATAAGCAACAACAGCAATTATTTACACAAATTGATCAACTTGTTGGAGTTAAAACAAAATCGGTTTCAACTCATCTTTTTGTTAAAAAACGACAGAAATTTGAAACTCCAGTTTATACGGATAGAAATTTTTCCACTAGAGACAATTTACCCGTATTTGATGGGTATACTACGGTTATTCCAAGTCTGAAAAAGTCCTTTGGGTCGACTATAGTACTTGATACTTTACTTAATTCTAAATTTTATAATTGGTGTACAACACAGGATAAAAATATACCAGTTTATGGTATTTCAACTCAGAAATCAGGTCTTCTTACATTAAATTTAGAGTCTAAGCCAGTAACAGGAATTCGTAAACTTTCAAATTACCCGACAAGTGGATTTACTGTACCTCTCGAATATAAGTTAAATTTAGTCGAAGTAATAACTACCGATAATTACCAACTGTCACACATTTACCCAACAGTTTTATCAAAGACTGAACAGGATGCTAAATCAAAATGTTCAAATGTTTTTGCACATAAAACTTCAGGTCTTTGGCGTAATAGTTGTTTACGAACTATTCGAAAAAAAGGTTTAAAAGATTCTAGTTTAAAAATTAAACTTGGAAAGGCATGTTTTAGAGTTAGTACAAATAAATCATTAGTTCGTAATAAAAATATTAATATTTCGTTACGTTATGATACTGGTTTAGCAAGCTCTATGGCGTCGGCTAAGAAAGGATCTATAAATTTTAACGCGGCAGTTTCTATAGCGCAGCCATATAAAAATAGTTCACAAATTTGCCAGACATTACCATTGCAGGAATTTGCACAAAATGGAGTAATGGATTCGGTTTCTGGAGATCACTTATTTAATTGGAACCAACTTCGTCAATGTTTAATGTTGACTAATTCAGTAAGAAATTCTGGGCAGCAGAAGCCAAACCGTTTCCCATTAGCAAGTAATCTTGTAACTACAGGTTGGCCAGTGTCACAAGATTCTTTAGAGTACCAACTTCCAATGGAAGTTTGTGCAACACAAAACGGTACATTAGATACTCCAACAAAAAATTTAAATTTTTACTATGGATTAGAGGGTGAAATTCGACTTCCAGGTCTTGCTGTCACAAAACAAAATCAGCATGCGTTTAAACGTTCAAGTGAACAATGTTTAGTATCTCTTGGTCAATATTTACGTGTTGGTGATGAATTAATGCCTGGGATTCGCACACCATACGGTGGGCAAGTAATTCATATTGATGAAACATCTATTATTTTACGTCGTGTTTATTCATATGCAATGTCGAGTGGTTCTTCATTATTGGTAGACCAGGGTCAATTAATTCAGAAAGATGTTTCGTTTGGAACACTTCTTTCATTTGAATCAGACGCAGGTGATATTGTACAAGGATTACCTAAAGTTGATGAATTATTAGAGGCTCGAGAGCCCGTAGAGAAAATTGCTTCAAGTATGCATGCTCAATTAGCAACTCTTTTCTTATTTTATTCCAAGACTTATGGTTTACGTGAGGGCTGTCGTCGTAGTCTTCAAGAAGTTCGTCGTATGTTAGTAAACGAAGTTCAAGCGGTATATGGATCACAAGGTGTATTTATTTCTGATAAACATATTGAAATTATTGTTCGTCAAATGACTACGTACGTCTTAATCACTGATCCAGGAGAGACTAATTTATTACCAGGCGATGTAATTGATCTACGTCGTGTAGAGCATTTTGAAGCAAAGAAAGGTTTAAATCCAGTACAATACCGTCCAATCTTACTTGGTATTACTCGTGCATCTCTTGCTGCAGAGAGTTTTATTGCAGCAGCAAGTTTCCAAGAAACAAAACGTGTTTTAACCCGAGCAGCTGTTGAGGGTCAAATTGACTGGTTAACTGGCCTTAAAGAAAATGTAATTTTAGGTCGTCTTATTCCAGCTGGAACAGGTCTTTATGTGTAATAATTAAATTTAAATTTAGCTTGTTTCATTTTTTTGCCACCTATATTTTTTGTAGGTGGCAATCATGAATAATAGTGTATGATATACACTCTATTTATTTTATGCTACAATTTGGGCATATAAGTTAGGAATCGATAGATTCTAGCTTTCGTGAATGTTAATTTATTTTTATTTTATAGATTTATTATGACAAAGTTAGAAGCATTTTTAGAGGCTGGTGTACATTTCGGTCACCAAGTGGGGCGTTGGAATTCAAAAATGGCACCATATATCCATGAAACGAAAAATGGTGTACATATTCTTGATCTTGTACAAACACTTGATGATTTAGAAAAAGCACGTCCTGTTTTAAAGCGCGCAAAAAATGTTTTATTTGTAGGGACTCGCACACAAATCGCCCCGATTATTGAAAATACAGCTCAAAAAGTAAACGGGCACTATGTAAATACACGTTGGGTTGGTGGTCTTCTTACAAACTGGAAGACAATGTCGATGTGTCTTCAAAAATTAAACCGTTTAGATAAACAGTTAAGTGAAGACGGTGTAACATCAGGTCTCTCAAAGAAATCTATTCTTCAGCTTAAAAAGCAACGTGCACGTCTTGAGAAATTTTTTGGTGGGTTACGTGGTTTATCTGAATTACCAGATCTTGTTGTAATCGTAGGACAACCACATGAAAAGAATGCTGTACTTGAGTGTCAGCGTTTAGGTATTCCAACTCTTACATTACTTGATTCCAACTGTGATCCAACACTGTCAACATACGGTATTACAGCTAATGATGACTCTACTCGTTCCGTAGAAATTATTCTTGAATCATTAATTGCAAACTAATTTCAATCTATTTGTTAATGAGGGATTTTAAAATCCCTCATAACAAAACAGCTCATATAAGTTAAGACAAACTTGTTCTTTTTTTTATTTTTTTTCCAGAAGATCCAAAGAGAACCTTTGGATCTTGTCCTAGCCATAAAAAAAATATTGCTAGGACCAAATTAATTTTTTTAAGGCGTAATTTTTCATGAATTTTATAGCAAAATTTTACGATCTGATTTCTATTTCGTGACATATAGTTTTTTTTAGAACGGGAACGGGAACCACATCGTGTGGAAAAATTTGATCTGTTGGATTGGCGGTGGCGGTGTGGCGCTGATTTCGACAAGAGCCTGGTGGTTTGTTTTTTCCGGTACAGGCAAGTTAGTTTTATCTTCTAGTGAGAATATGGCACTATTTTCTTTTTTTTCATTGGAATGTTTGTCTTTATTCGAATTTGTAAGCTTCTTAGAGATTTTGTGGCCTAGTCCAGCGGTTAATATGAGCTTAATTTCCCACGGAGAATAACGTACGTAATTTATATTTGCCATTAAAAGCTGAACAAAAGAAATGTTATTGGAAATCGCATTGTTCAATAGCTGATCATCTTTAGCTGCTACCTCATTCTGTAACTGTTCGATTTTAGCTGATGCTCGGTTCATAAAATTTCTCAGGTTGTGAATAGTGAGAGTAGCTTTTTAGACTTCGTTCTGTGCTTCAGTCATTGTCGATGCATGTTCATTATCAACGTTTTTCAGGATATCTTTGATTGCAGCATGATCCGCCCGAACTCTAGCTAGTGTAGACATTAACTCGGCTTGTTCGGATCGTAATCGGTTGTTCTCTTCTTGAGGATTCATATATAAAAGGTCTCCATAAAGACTATAATACAGTACTCGAAATGAATTTTTCATCCCAAGTACTGTATTATAGCAGACCGTGAATTAAAAACCGATTTATTCTTTTCTGATTGTGAAAGAGGCAGAAGTGCGTGGCTAGTTCGGCAACACGCTATACTCGTGAATGGAAGCATTGGTTTTTCTAATCTTCTCAAACACATCAAGGAGAGTTTGATCCTGGCTCAGAAGGAACGCTGGCAGCGTGCATAACACATGCAAGTCGAACGATGAAGCATTCTTCGGAATGTGGAAGAGTGGCGAACGGGTGAGGAACACGTAAGAATCTGCCCCTCGGTCGGGGACAACTTTTGGAAACGAAAGCTAATACCCGATACGCTGTGGAGTGAAAGAATTTCGCCGAGGGATGATCTTGCGTCTGATTAGCTAGTTGGTGCGGTAATGGCGCACCAAGGCGACGATCAGTAGCTGGTCTGAGAGGATGAACAGCCACATTGGAACTGAGACACGGTCCAAACTCCTACGGGAGGCAGCAGTGGGGAATTTTCCGCAATGGACGAAAGTCTGACGGAGCGACGCTGCGTGAAGGATGACGGCCTGCGGGTTGTAAACTTCTTTTCTCGAAGAAGAAGCTCTGACGGTATTCGAGGAATAAGCATCGGCTAACTCCGTGCCAGCAGCCGCGGTAAGACGGAGGATGCAAGTGTTATTCGGAATGATTGGGCGTAAAGCGTCTGTAGGCTGTATAGAAAGTCTTTTGTTAAATACCTCGGCTCAACCGAGATCCAGCAAAGGAAACTTCTATACTTGAGGTAAGTAGAGGTACAGGGAATTCCCGGTGGAGCGGTGAAATGCGTAGATATCGGGAGGAACACCAATATGGCGAAGGCACTGTACTGGGCTTTACCTGACGCTCAGAGACGAAAGCTAAAGGAGTGATTAGGATTAGATACCCTAGTAATTTTAGCCGTAAACGATGAAAACTCACTGCCGAGCGAAATACAACGAGCGGTGGTCAAGCTAACGCGTGAAGTTTTCCGCCTGGGGATTACGCTTGCAAAAGTGAAACTCAAAGGAATTGACGGGGACCCGCACAAGCGGTGGAGTATGTGGTTTAATTCGATGCAACACGAAGAACCTTACCAGGGTTTGAAATCATTTCAAAACTCCTTGAAAGAGGAGCCTCCTTCGGGATGAAATGACAGGTGGTGCATGGCTGTCGTCAGCTCGTGTTGTGAAATGTCGAGTTAAGTCTCGTAACGAGCGCAACCCATGTCTCTTGTTGCTCATTGAGTGCTTAAGAGAGACTGCCGACCAACATCGGAGGAAGGTGTGGATGATGTCAAGTCAGCATGCCCCTTACATCCTGGGCTACACACGTACTACAATGGTAGGGACAATGAGCTGCGATCCTGCGAAGGCTAGCCAATCTCAAAAACCCTATCTCAGTTCGGATTGTACTCTGCAACTCGAGTACATGAAGGTGGAATCGCTAGTAATCGCTGGTCAGCTATACAGCGGTGAATACGTTCCCGGGTCTTGTACACACTGCCCGTCACACCATGGAAGCCGACTCTTCCCTAAGTCGTTACTCGAACCCATTGGGACGAGGATGCCGAAGGCAGGGTTGGTGACTAGGGTGAAGTCGTAACAAGGTAGCCGTACTGGAAGGTGTGGCTGGAATACCTCCTTTTTAAAGATGAAACAAGCGCGCATTTCTTAAAACAATTGGCTTGCCATTGCTTGAGAAGAAATGCACCACGCTACGGGCTATTAGCTCAGGTGGTTAGAGCGCACCCCTGATAAGGGTGAGGTCTCAGGTTCAAGTCCTGAATAGCCCATGGCACGGGGGTATAGCTCAGTTGGTAGAGCGCTGCCTTTGCAAGGCAGACGCCAGCGGTTCGAGTCCGCTTACCTCCAGCCAAACCTTTAATTTTAAAGGTCAACTAGAATTGTGGTTATTTCTACACATAAAACAAAATCAATCAATAAAGGGCATATGGTGGAGACCTAGGGACTTAGAGCCGATGAAGGGCGTGACAACCGACGATATGCCTCGGGGAGCAGGACGTATGCTTTGATCCGAGGATTCCCGAATGGGGCAACCCAAAGCATTCCTTCTTGAATTCATAGAGAAGAGAAAGACAACTTGGTGAACTGAAACATCTTAGTAGCCAAAGGAAAAGAAAGCAAAAGCGATTCCCAAAGTAGCGGCGAGCGGAATGGGAACAGCCTAAAAGGACTTTAACAGTAATGTAAAGACCAGGTCATGGGACCAAACATATGGCACTGCATGGAATGAGAAACGAAACAGCTGAAACCTGTACCATAGATGGTGAAAGTCCAGTCGTTGAATCACTACCAACAACCGCCGTTTGGCTCCCGAGTAGTATGGGACACGTGAAATCCCGTATGAATTTGCGAGGACCACCTCGTAAGGCTAAATACTCCTAAGTCACCGATAGCGAATAGTACCGCGAGGGAAAGGTGAAAAGAACCCCTTTACGGGGAGTGAAATAGAACATGAAACCGTATGCTTACAATTTGTGGGAGGATGAACACATCTGACCGCATGCCTGTTGAAGAATGATCTGGCGACTTAGAAGAAGTGGCAGGTTAAGATTTTCCATCGAAGCCAAAGCGAAAGCATGTCTGATAAGGGCTCTCGTCCCTTCTTCTAGACCCGAACCCAGGTGATCTAACCATGACCAGAATGAAGCTTTGGTGATACGAAGTGGAGGTTCGAACCGACCGATGTTGAAAAATCGACGGATGAGTTGTGGTTAGGGGTGAAATGCCAATCGAACTTGGAGCTAGCTGGTTCTCCTCGAAATGCGTTGAGGCGCAGCGGTCGATTATGGGCTTCTAGGGGGTAAAGCGCTGTCTCGGTGCGGGCTGCGAAAGCGGTACCAATCTGTTGCAAACTCGGAATACCTAGAACGCTTTCAATCGGCCAGTGAGACTGCGGGGGATAAGCTCCGTAGTCAAGAGGGAAACAGCCCAGACCACCAGCTAAGGCTCCTAAATAAAAGCTAAGTGGCAAAGGAGGTGAAAATGCAGTGACAATCAGGAGGTTTGCCTAGAAGCAGCCACCCTTTAAAGAGTGCGTAATAGCTCACTGATCAAGCGTTTTCGCGCCGAAAATGACCGGAACTAAGTTTTTTGCCGAAGCTGTGGCTACATCACATAGATGATGTAGGGTAGAGGAGCGTTCCGTCCAGGGGGAAGCCAAGCGCGTAAGCCGCGGTCGACAGGACGGAAGTGAGAATGTCAGATTGAGTAACGTAAACATTGGTGAGAATCCAATGCCCCGAAAACTCAAGGGTTCCTGCGCAAGGCTCGTCCGCGCAGGGTCAGTCAGGACCTAAGGTGAGGCCGAAAGGCGTAATTGATGGCAAGAAGGTTTATATTCCTTCACTAATCTAGGCTTAGTCCTGAGGGACGAACAAATAACACTCGGCACAACGGCCACACTTGGCAGTATGGATAAACCCGTTGCTGTTTGATGCTATTTATTCCAAGAAAAGCTCATTCGACTTTGAGTCTAGATTACCTGTACCGTAAACCGACACAGGTGAGTGGGTTGAATAAACTAAGGGGAGCGAGATAACTCTCTCTAAGGAACTCGGCAAATTGGCTCTGTACCTTCGGAAGAAAGAGTGCCCCTTCATGGGGCCGCAGTGAAGAGATCCAGGCGACTGTTTACCAAAAACACAGGTCTCCGCAAAGTCGTAAGACGACGTATGGGGGCTGACACCTGCCCAGTGCCAGAAGGTTAAAGAAGTTGGTCAATCTTTGATGAAGCTAACAACTGAAGCCCTGGTGAACGGCGGCAGTAACTATAACTGTCCTAAGGTAGCGAAATTCCTTGTCGGGTAAGTTCCGACCCGCACGAAAGGTGTAACGATCTGGATACTGTCTCAGAGAGAGACTCGGTGAAATAAAACTAGCTGTGAAGATGCGGCTTACCTGCACACGGACAGAAAGACCCTATGAAGCTTTACTGTAACCTGGAATTGCTTTCAAGCTTATTTTGCGCAGCTTAGGTGGGAGGCTACGAACCTTTTCTTCCGGGAAGAGGGGAGCCATCAGTGAGATACCACTCTTGGTAAGCTAGAAAGCTCAGTCTTAACCGTTATCCGGTAAGACGACAGTTTCAGGCGGGCAGTTTGACTGGGGCAGTCACCTCCCAAAAGGTAATGGAGGTGCACAAAGGTTCCCTCAGGTTGGACGGAAATCAACCATAGAGTGTAAAAGCATAAGGGAGCTTGACTGCGAGACTGACATGTCAAGCAGAGACGAAAGTCGGTTTTAGTGATCCGACGGTGCTGCGTGGAAAGGCCGTCGCTCAACGGATAAAAGTTACTCTAGGGATAACAGGCTAATCTCCCCCAAGAGTTCACATCGACGGGGAGGTTTGGCACCTCGATGTCGGCTCATCGCATCCTGGAGCGGAAGTACGTTCCAAGGGTTGGGCTGTTCGCCCATAGAAAGCGGTACGCGAGCTGGGTTCAGAACGTCGTGAGACAGTTTGGTCCATATCCTGTGTAGGCGTTTAGAGCATTGAAAGGATCTCCCCTTTGTACGAGAGGACCAGGTGGGGACAGACCTCTAGTGTACCAGTTATTCCGCCAGGGGTAAACGCTGGGTAGCTATGTCTGGAGTAAATAACTGCTGAAAGCATATAAGTAGGAAGTTCACCTTAAGATGAGTGCTCTTTTGTCTCAAACGATCAACCTTCTATGAAGGATTGGCAAATGAAAGACAAGGAAGGTCACGGCAAGACGAGCCGTTTGATAGGCATGAAGTAGAAGTGCAGTAATGCATTCTGAAGCTGACATGTGCTAATAGACCGAGGGATTTGATTTTGTATACCATTTTTAATACTTTGAACCACAGCTGCAAATTTTGCATAAGTGGTTCTTTTTCTTGGTGTCTTCGTCGAGGTCGAGACACAGCATCCCTTTCCGAACTGCGTGGTGAAAGGCCTTTGAGATAACGATAGGATACGGGTAGCTGTATCTGAAAACATATCGATGCCAAGAATATCTAATAATAATCTTTAATATAGGTTATTACTCTACTTTTTATATGACCTTCCTTCTATTTTTTACTTATTTAAATATATTAGTTGGTCATATTATGGGTTATGGAGTTTTTTTTTATTTAAAAACTCTTTTAACCCTTCTTTTATAATTTAAAGATATTTTTTATTTTTTTTTCACGTCTTGTACCGGTACGGTAGGTAGCTATGGTACACTAATGCATAACAGGTCTAAACATCATTGATGTGGATTGTGTAACTCTTTATAACTATTTATTTCTTCTTTATTATGACTGCAACTTTAGAGCGCCGCGAAAACGCAACAGTATGGGGACGTTTTTGTTCATGGATTACTTCAACTGAGAACCGTCTTTACATCGGTTGGTTCGGAGTATTAATGATCCCTACTTTACTTACAGCAACTTCAGTATTCATCGTAGCATTTATTGCTGCTCCTCCTGTAGATATCGATGGTATCCGTGAGCCAGTATCTGGATCACTTATGTACGGAAACAACATCATCTCTGGTGCTGTAATTCCTACATCTAACGCTATCGGACTTCACTTCTACCCAATCTGGGAAGCAGCTTCTCTTGATGAGTGGCTTTACAACGGTGGACCTTACCAGCTTATCGTATGTCACTTCTTCATCGGAATTTGTTCATACATGGGTCGTGAGTGGGAACTTTCTTTCCGTTTAGGAATGCGTCCTTGGATTGCTGTAGCTTACTCTGCTCCTGTAGCAGCAGCAACAGCTGTATTCATCGTATACCCAATCGGTCAGGGTTCATTCTCTGATGGAATGCCTCTTGGTATTTCTGGAACTTTCAACTTCATGATCGTATTCCAGGCTGAGCACAACATCCTTATGCACCCATTCCACATGCTTGGTGTTGCTGGTGTATTCGGTGGTTCACTTTTCTCTGCAATGCACGGTTCACTCGTAACTTCATCTCTCATCCGTGAGACTACTGAAAACGAATCTGCAAACGCTGGATACAAGTTCGGACAAGAAGAAGAGACTTACAACATCGTAGCTGCACACGGTTACTTCGGACGTCTTATCTTCCAATACGCTTCATTCAACAACTCACGTTCACTTCACTTCTTCCTCGCAATCTGGCCAGTAATGGGAATCTGGTTCACAGCTATGGGTATTTCAACTATGGCTTTCAACCTTAACGGATTCAACTTCAACCAGTCTGTAGTAGATTCAAACGGACGTGTAATTAACACATGGGCTGATATCGTAAACCGTGCTAACCTCGGTATGGAAGTAATGCACGAGCGTAACGCTCACAACTTCCCACTTGACCTTGCATCTGTAGAAGCTCCTTCTATCAACGCATAATCAAGTTTTAAGTATTTTTACCTTTAGGTAAAATAACTTATCGTCCATCCTCTCTTGTAGAGGATGGATATTTCTTCTCTCCATAACTAAAAGATACGAACTTAAGATGGATTAATATAAATTCCACAAAGACACAAAATAATAAGAACAAATGTTAAATATTTTGTAAAAAGATAAGCACTTCCATAATCTTTAAACCAACCACGTCGGAAAAACTTACGAGTCACCGGATCTCGAAGAATTTTCTGTTTTGGAAGAATAAATAATAATAAAATGAATGATGACACGTATTGGCGTTGATGCACTGCAAAAAAGTTTGCAATCTTATTAATTGTCTCTGGGAAGATTGGAAAGTAGGCAAAAAAGTTAAGAAGTACTACGAGTCCAATATAACCAAGAATAAGTGTATTGGCGATATAAATAAAACCACTATATTCCCAAACATCACGAGGGGCCTGTAATGTACGATATTCAATCATGTATTTTAAAATAATATAGAACGTGCGAAAAATTGATAGAAAAATATCTAAAGTACCGAGCGTAAAATCCACGGAAAGTTCAAAAATAAGGAGGGTACGATCCAAAATCCAACTAAAGAAAGATACAACAAGGGAAAAAGGGTTTTTCATAAAAAAAAGAAACAAATTAATAAATTAGCTCACTTTTATTTCAAAAGAATGGTGTATCAGGCAGACGAGTTCTTTGCACTTATATATAAATTCATGGAGGCACTAGTGCCTCCATGAAATATAGATAAAATACTCTTTAGATTAACCTTAGATACACGAAAATCAGGTTAATAACGCTATTGTCATGTATAAAAGTTTTAATCTTACATTTAAAGTATATAAATCTAAGAATTAGTTATGCATTATCCGAACTTACCAGAAGTCGATGCAATTACAAAGGCTGCGTATGTAAGCACAAATCCTACAGAGAAGTGTGTAAGTCCTACAAGACGAGCTTGTACAATTGAAAGAGCTACTGGCTTATCGTTCCACTTAACAAAGTTTGCAAGCGGAGTACGCTCGTGTGCCCATACAAGTGTTTCAATAAGCTCTTGCCAGTATCCACGCCATGAAATAAGGAACATGAATCCTGTTGCATAAATAAGGTGTCCAAAAAGGAACATCCAAGCCCATACCGAAAGACTGTTCATTCCAAACGGGTTGTATCCGTTAATAAGTTGAGATGAGTTAAGCCAAAGGTAATCACGAAGCCATCCCATAATGTATGTAGATGATTCATTAAATTGAGCTGAGTTTCCTTGCCAAAGAGCAAGGTGTTTCCAGTGGAAGTAGAATACAGTCCATGAAACTGTATTAAGTTCCCAGAATACTGCAAGGTAGAATGCATCCCAAGCTGAAATGTCACATGTTCCTCCACGTCCTGGTCCGTCACAAGGGAAACTGTATCCGAAATCCTTCTTATCTGGCATAAGCTTAGATCCACGTGCATCAAGCGCTCCTTTTACAAGAATAAGCGTTGTTGTGTGAAGTCCAAGTGCAATCGCATGGTGTACAAGGAAATCTCCAGGCCCAATTGGAAGGAAAAGAGAGTTACTTGAACTGTTGATTGCTTCAAGCCATCCTGGAAGCCAGATTGATTGACTCGCTAAATTAGCAGGGTTTCCTGATGATGCAAGAAGTACGTCAAATCCGTAGATTGATTTACCTTGTGCAGCTTGAATGTATTGTGCAAATACAGGTTCAATAAGGATTTGCTTCTCTGGTGTTCCAAATGCTTGCATTACGTCATTGTGTACGTAAAGACCAAGAGTGTGGAATCCAAGGAAAAGTGATACCCAACTAAGGTGTGAGATAATTGCTTCTTTATGCTCAAGCATACGTGCAAGCACGTTTCCTTCATTCTGCTCTGGATCATAGTCACGGATAAAGAAGATTGCTCCGTGAGCGAATGCTCCACACATAATGAATCCAGCAATGTACTGGTGGTGTGCATAAAGTGCAAGTCCAAGCTGGAAGTGAAGAGAGTTGTTTACAGTATCAAAAAGACCTTTGTGT
>JACLAB010013789.1_pt1 | contig 34669 bp, 20 predicted proteins | sample 8027921 | NCBI WGS metagenome assembly JACLAB01 (sample SAMN15725117, study PRJNA655200) | protist metagenome | isolation source: fluorescence activated cell sorting (FACS) single amplified genomes of... | place: USA: West Boothbay Harbor, Gulf of Maine | collected 2000-07-19 | reverse complement strand
GCAGTTTATTCTATTCCTCGGCGTCGGCGCACTCCTGCCGGCGCTTCCATTGTATGCACAGAGTATTGGGTTATCGTCTTCGGCGAATGGGTTGGTGATTTCGGCGCCGGCGTTGGCGATGTTGTTGTTGAACTTGCCGTTGGGACAGGCGACGGATCGGTTTGGGCGGAAACCGCTCATGATTGGTGGCATGATTGTCATGGCTTGTGCTGACGTCGCGACTGGGATGTCGAGAAGCATTCTTGCGCTCGTGCCTGCGCGCCTGATGCTCGGTGTCGGTCGCGCGGGGTGTGAGTGTGGGGATAGGGCGTATTTGGCGGATTTGTGCGCGCGCGTGCCGGAAAAGCGCGGCATCATCGTCGCTTCTCAAAGCACTGTGCACGCCGTGGGTTTAGTTTTCGGGCCGCTTTTAGGAGGTAGATTAATGGAGGCGTATGGTGCGCCCGCGGCGTTCTTTTATGTGGCGGTTGCGGCGATTGGAACGGGCATCGGGTACACGTTTTTACCAGAGACGCTTCGCGAAGAGACGCGTCTCGCGGCTGAATTAAAGGCATCCATGGATGAAGGCGACGGAGGTTTATTAGACACGCTCAACCCGTTCACATCATCAGACAACACCAGCACCACCGCGGTCGCTGCCAGTGGCGGAGGCGCGAGTGGTAACGCGCGCGAAGATAGTTCGTGGTTGGCGTTGTTGAAGGATGCGGACCAACGCGTGTTATTGTTGTGCGCGTCGGCGAATTCGCTCGGTTTCGTCGCCAAGCTCACGGTGATACCACTCTACGCGTCGTCGCACCTTAATGCATCACCCGCAGAAGTTGGGCAATTGTTTTCAATCACGGCTTTATTAGGTTTAGTTACAGCCCCGTTTGCCGGTTTAGCGGCGGACAAATTTGGCAAGAAATTGGTCGTCGGCGCGGCGCTGGCCACCGCCGCTGCCGGCTTATTTTTCGGCGCCAACGCCGACACGCAATCGCAACTCATGTTTTGCATCGGCGCATGGGGCATGGGCACTGCCGCCGCAGGGCCGGCTATTAACGCCCTGGCGCAAGAGCTCGCCCCCGAAGGCGGAGAAGGCGAAGCGTTGACGCTTCCCAAATCCGCCGCGGATTTAGTCTTCCTCATCGGTCCTTTGGCATTGGGCGTGCTCGACGACGCCATTGGCACGGACAACGCGGGGATGATTTTAACCTCCATCGCCGCCGCAACTGCCGCGGGATCGTGCTTATTCCTCCCCACAGAAGGACGTAAATCACAATCCTAAAATAGTATTGAAACTCGGCGGTTGGATGCCCCGTCGACTCGACCAGTCGCGTCCCGACGGCGTCAACCAACACCGGCGCGTCTTTCGCGCACCCATGATTTGTTACACCCGTTGATTTTATTCCTCGTCGTTGCATTTTTGTATTGTCGTCTTGTAATACACGTTTTCTATTACGCATGAGCGTCGTGTTCCCGCGGCGTCGCCGACGTCGACCCGCGTCTCAACTCTCTAACAGAATTATCCTGAAATGCGTGTTCACGGTCGTCATTACGCGGCGACGCGTATCGCACACGCGGCGGTGTACGCATCGCACGCATACCACTCGACACGATCGTCGCTAAGCTCGCGCTCGAGGCGCGTATTTAACGATATAGCCGTCGCACGCAAGTCCGGAACTCTTGGATTCGGATCGAATTGTGGATTGGATTGAATTGTGGATTGGATTGAATTGTGGATTGGATTGCATTGGACAATGACGGTTCAACGACGCGCGTTCTCGACGCTTAAGGATGCGTTCGCGCGTGCACAAGGTGCAAATATAATAAATGCATCGATTACGCGTGATGCAGCACGTGCGGTGTCGACACCGACGTCGGCGTTGGCATCGGCGCGCGCGCTCGGGCGCATTCGCGCGTCTGAGGCGTGCTTCGTGCGCGCGGGTTCGCGACCGTTCCACGGCGCAACCGCGGTGTCGTTCAACAGGCATAATAATAACACGCGTTCCGGTGGTGGTGCGAGCGGTGGTGCCAAGCCAATCGCAGGCGCGGGGGTTGATAAGAACATTTTGGACAATTTGTTAAACTCGCACGAGATCGTCGCGTTGGCGGAGGAGCTCGAAGAAGTCGGAAAGACGAAGGATACGATGACTGTGAGCGAATTACAAGACTTTGTTCGCACGTGTAAAGTGTCGACAACCACGCCACAAGACGTGGCGTCGACGGTGAAGCTGCTCGAGGACAGTGGGCGGGTGCTGATATTGGAGGATTTGGTGTACTTGCACCCGAGAGAGGTGACGAGCGCGGTGCTTCGCGTGCTTCCGGGCGTGCCGTCCAAGGTATTCGGCGTATCAGATCAAGAGCTATTAAAGTTACAATCAGAGTACGATGAAATGCATGCAAATTACGAACAAGCGCAACGACGGGCGTCGACACGATCGAGCTTGGTGGTGTACGGCGGGTTGATGGTGTTGTGCGCGCAACTGGCGACGTTTGTCCGCCTGACGTATTACGAGTTTTCTTGGGACGTCATGGAACCGATTTCATACTTTGTCGGCCTCTCCAACGCCATCATGGTGTACTTGTTCTACATCTGGAACCGCAGAGACTTTTCGTTCGAGACATGGCAGCGCGGTATGGAGGGTAAATACGCCGAGAAGACGTTTAGAGCCAAAGGTTTCGACATCGACCGCTACGTCAGCCTCGCCCGACGTCTGCGCAAAGCTGGAAAATAACCCACAGCTCGGTCGCTGGTGTTGCGCCATCCTTGAATACCCTGGTCCCTCATCGCGCATATGTCTATTCGCGCGCCTTTAGCGGCGCGCACGCTCGTTGGATGTGCGTTTAATTCAATCCGTACAACGCAATATAAGCGAGCACGCGAACGCGATCCCCACAAACCTCTTCTCTCGCGAGCGCCCCTCACACCCGCGCACGGTCCAATCCCACGCCCCGTATCGCACCCCCGAACGCGCGCACACACACCGTCCACCCCCGACGTGCGCCGCGCGCCACCATGCCGCAAGTTCCGCTCGTGTGCCACGGTCATTCGCGCCCGATCGTGGCGGTGGAGTACTCGCACGTCACCCCCGACGGGGTGTTTCTCATCAGCGCCTCAAAGGATGGCCAGCCCATGCTGCGCGACGGCGACAGCGGCGACTGGGTCGGCACGTTCCAAGGGCATAAGGGCTGCGTGTGGGGGGCGACGTTGAACCGCGAGGCGACGCATGCGGCGACGGCGAGCGCGGATTTCAGCGCGCGGCTGTGGAACGCGATCACCGGCGACTGCTTGAGAACGTTTCAGCATAAACATATCGTAAAGAGCGTGAGTTTCAGCGGGGATGGGTCAAGATTGTTAACTGGGGGGAGTGAAAAGTTGTTGAGGATATATAATTTGAATGCACCGGACGCTGAGCCGTATACGATGGCGGGGAGCGCGTCGCAGATAAAGACGGCGCAGTTTATAGCGAATGATGAGTTGATTTTGAGTTCTTGCGCCGAAGATAAAGGCATACGCGTGTGGGATGTTCGAACGAATACCGTGGTGACGACATTGAGCACCGAGTCGCCGGTGATGTCTATTGAGGTGTCGAATGATGGAAAGAAAATGACGACGGCGGATGGTAAAAACGTCACCCTCTGGGACTTGAGCAACTTTACGACGGTGAAGAAGTGGACGATGGACTACGACGTGAGCTCGGCTTCGGTGAGCTTGAAGCATAAGAAGTTCATCGCCGGTGGGCCTGATATGTGGGTGCACTTGCACGACATGGACACTGGCGCAGAGGAGCAAACAAATAAAGGTCACCACGGACCCGTGCATACGGTTCGCTTCGCCCCGGACCAGAACTCGTACTGTTCAGGGTCGGAGGATGGTACGATCCGCATTTGGCAAACCGTCGAGCCAAAGGATGGCTAACATACATGCATGCAAAAAGCGATTGCGTGTTGTTATTGATATACATGATGATGTCATTGCAAAGAGGTTGTTCTTAGAAATTTTGTCCAGTAGAAAATTAGAGAAACCACCAACGTAGTCACTTCATCTTCGCCTTCACCCAACGCGTGACGTCCTCGACCCATTTCAGCGCGGACACCGCGAACCAACCGATGGCAATAATGAGTACCGAGTGCAACACTCGAAGCATCTCAGGGTTTTCTTCAAGCAAAGGGAAGATTCGCGTGACCCCGCTCGCCAGCCAAACGAGCGCCGTCGAAGACCCCAACGCGTACCCAACAATCACCTGAGGCGCGGTGTGATAGCCCAACCGCACGCGCAAATAACTTAAAAACACACCTAGGACGACTAGAACCGTCGCGCACGCTAGCTGCAACGGATATCCTAACATTGGTGCAGCGTTTTTGAAGTACACCAGGGACGCCGCGCCGTACACCGACAAATACGACAACGACGTGGCGTGCGAACTCGGCATCCCTGGATCCGCCTTCACCGCCCCATCCGGACGCTCATGGTTTAATATTCTCTTTAGAATCTTCCCGTTCACGCTGTTCACGACGGAGCCTAGAAGCGCCCAACACGTGTCCACGCTCGGGTTTACGAGCAGAAACGCGAGCGCGATGCTCGCCACGACAAACTTTGTACTCTCGTTCACGATTGCGAGTACGCCCGAGGCGCGTCGGTGCACCGGTGGCGAATTGCCAACCACCATGTTGCCCTCGGCGTCCGCACTCGTCGCAGACGCGCGCGAGCGGTGCGCGCGAACGCGAGACACGCGAGCTGGGTGCGCTTTTTGGCGACTCGGCGTCGGCGCAACTTTATCCACGGCGCTGAAGGCGACGGCGCGTCCGGGGCGAGCAGTTCGTGAGAAACGAGCGACTGAGACGTGTGCCGATGTGAACTGAACCGTCGCGGAGGCGGGTGACATGCACGCGCGGAGCGTCGAGGTGTGTAGTGCGCGCAGGCTGTGGGACGTTTCTTCGCTTTCATTCATCCAGAACTCTGGGAGCTAGTTGTTGTGATTAATGGTGCGTGGCACATGGATATGCGCACGCGTGTGTGTGTGTGTACATGTGAACAATGACGCTGTTATGCACCGACGCGATCGTAGTAGCGATCGAGCGTTTTCGCGGGAATACGCTTCAAGAGCTCTCGAGGGAAGATGCGCAAGAGCGACCACGCCAAATCGAGCGCGTCGTAAACGTTGCGTCCTTCGTTCCCTTGGTTGATAAATTTGCGCTCGAACTTGTCCAAAAATTCGAGATAGAGCAAATCATCTGAGCTCAAGGCTTCCTCACCGACCACAGCTTTCATGGCGAGCGTATCCTTACCGATGGCGTAGTTGGCGTAGAGCTGGTTGGACACGTCGCCGTGGTCGCGGCGAGTCATGCCTTCTCCAATCGCAGACTTCATCAATCGGCTCAACGACGGCAACACATTGATTGGTGGGTAAATTTGCCGGTTGTGCAACTGACGGTCGATGTAAATCTGACCTTCAGTGATGTATCCAGTCAAATCGGGAATAGGGTGCGTGATGTCGTCGTTTGGCATGGTCAAAATGGGCAACTGCGTAATCGATCCTTTTCGCCCCTTGATTCGTCCCGCACGTTCGTAAATCGTCGCTAAATCCGTATACATGTAACCTGGATAACCGCGTCGACCGGGGACTTCTTCACGCGCCGCACTCACCTCACGCAACGCATCCGCGTACGAAGACATATCCGTCAAAATCACCAACACGTGCTTCCCGCACTCGTACGCCAAATATTCCGCCGTTGTCAACGCAATGCGCGGAGTGATAATACGCTCGATCGTTGGATCATTCGCCAAGTTCAAGAACAACACAACCTTTTCTAAACTTCCCGTACGTTCGAAATCTCTACGGAAAAAATTAGCCGTCTCCAAGTTCACCCCCATCGCGGCGAAGACGATTGCAAAATCATCCCCACCGCCACCTTCGCCATTAGCCTCGGGTTCGATCTCAACCCCATCATCGCCTCGACGTTTCACTAAACCCGCTTGCCGACAAATCTGTGCCGCGATTTCGTTATGCGGAAGACCGGCGGCGCTAAACAATGGAATCTTTTGCCCGCGCGCGATGGAGTTCATCACGTCAATCGTACTGATTCCCGTCTGTATCATCTCCTCTGGGTACGTGCGCTCACTAGGATTAATACTCGCCCCTTGAATGTCTAAATACTTCTCCGCCATCACCGGCGGACCACCGTCGATGGGGGCGCCAGAGCCGTTGAAGATTCTCCCGAGCATGTCCTCGCTCACCGGCGTCTTCAACACCTCCCCGGTAAACTCGCACTGCGTGTTCTTACCATCAATCCCGCTCGTGCCTTCGAAAATCTGCACCACCGCTCTGTCGCCGTCGACTTCGAGCACCTGTCCGCGTCGGTACGTGCCATCGCCCAACCGAACTCGCACGATCTCAGCGTACTTGGCATCGCGCACCTTATCGAGGATCACGAGCGGACCCGCCACCGCGGACACCGTGCGATACGACAGCATCGGTTCCACGCAATCTAAAGTCGCTTTCGCCGCGGCGATTTGCACGGCGGCGAAATCATCGCTGAGCGACATCCGTCGAGTCGGTTTCGCTTCGCTTCGCTTCGCGTTGTGCAGTCGCGCGCGTCGGTCGCTATGATGTCTCTAAAGCTAGTGATAACAAATGATGACGGCGCGACGCGCGATGCGCCACACCCACAGAGGCTAGTGTGTCTATTAGTTGTAGTAGAGCTCGATGTTCGCCCCGTCGTGAAGCTCGTAGTCGCTGAGCATGATGTGGTCCTTGAAAATCGTGTACCACTTTTGTAGGCGAATCTTCTCCGGGCGCGTCCCGGTTTGCGCGGCGACGAGCTTCTTCAAGTCACCGATCGTGTCGTCCTCACTGTGTGCGCGCAAAACGTCGACGATAGTCGCGGTCAGTGACGCGTTCGGGCGCAGAGCGGCGCGGTACTCGATGCATGCGTTTCAGCCACCGGCGGCTCGATGCGGTTGGCGACCACGCCGGGCGCCGCCGCCGCCGACGCGAACCGCGCGAGCGAACGAACGCGCATCGCGCGTCGCGCGTCGCGTCGCGCACGCACTTGCACTTGACGCGAATCTTCTTCCCGAGGCGGTCGTTTAACACGAGCTCAATCATCGCGCACACGCGAGAGGCGCGCACTGGCGTCAGAACGCCGCGCCCGTGACGCGACCGCGATCGCGCGCGGGCGAGAGATGGCGGCGAACGCCGCGAGCGGTGACGACGAGGACGATTTCACCGCGTTTACGATTGTCGTCGACGCGAGCGCGTGTGGAGGGCTTGACAGAGATGGCTTGCGCTGTGTGGCCTATCCATCGAACGCGCGCGTGGGAAGCGCTGATGGCGACGTCGCCGCGCGCGCGGCGGCGGCAAATCGAGTGGCGTTTGATGACATCGAGCGCGAGCGTGCGATAGATGCCGCATGGGCGGCGCGCGTGCGTGAGAATGGGTTGTTGTTTAATGCGACCAAGTTTCGGTTTGCGAGCGCGCGAAACGCGGAGGAGGATATGGCGACGACGACGGCGTCGAGCGCGCGTGTGGTCGTCGAGCTCGGGATCACGGATTATAAAACGTTCCTGTGTACGAATTTAGCCGCGGATTGGCGGGCACACGTGAGGGATGAGGGACTGGGCGCGCCGGCGACGGTGACTGTTGGCGCGCCGCCGGCTTCGTCTTCGTCGCGTTTAATGGATCTTCGTTATCGTCATTTTGCGGACGCGCTCGGGAATTGCGTCATGCTGCATACTACGGATGATAAATTTATGATGCTTCAGCGAAGTGAAAGCGTGGGTGAGGCTCCGGGCGCGGTGGTCTTCCCAGGCGGACACGCCGAGCCGAGCGCGGTGAACGTCGCGGACGCCGTCGTCGACGTATCTCACCTCATGTTTACAGCCGCTATGGATGAGCTCGAGGAAGAGCTTGGCGTCGGTCAAGAGCACATTAAGCGCGTAGTATGTCTCGGTATCACCCGCCGCGTCGTCAACGCGCGCTCCTGCATGATATTTTACGCAGAGTGTCGATTAACCGCCGACGAAGCGCTCGCGCTCTACCCATCCGCAGAGCACGGCTTTGAAAGCCATCGCGCGTTCTCAGCGATATTGAGCGACTTTGAAAATCCAGACTTCATGTCTCGCGTGCCCGGTGACCATTGCGGGGCGGCAGAATTATTGATAAAATTCCTGTCTGCTCGATGATGGATATATTGACAGACAGGTCGCGCTCGCTTGCCAGCCAAATGCGGCGACGCCACGCACGTGTTGTAAAGTAACAGTAAATCGCACCCGCGCGACTATTGTAAAACCACGCATTCGTATTCTATTCGCGCACCGGTACTCGCAGCCAAAATTTGAGCACTCAACCGCGACGCTCCCCACATCGCGTCATGGACACCCCTGAGCCGCGTGCGCGCGCCGCGCCGGCGCCGCTCGGACTCGGCGCGTCGCTCGAACGACCAACGCGGGCGAAATCTTCGCCATCGGTGCGCGATATCATCCGCGCCGAAGCTGCGCGAGCCGCGAAGACGCTCCACGCATCCATGGCTGCGCAACAGTCATCTTCAACCGCCGGAGCACCGTCGGCGTCGCCGGCAACGTTCGCCGAACAGCACGCGCGCATCACGCAATATCTCGCGCTTAAACCGCAGGAAGGTCCAGCGCTGTCGAGGACGACGAAGTTCGAGGCGCTCGTGGAGATCATTCCGGCGTTGAAGACGATGTTGGATTCATCGAGCGCGTTGAGAGACGTACTTAAGGACCCTCAAGCATTCGAAGCGGTGGTCAAAGCGGCGACAAACGGCGGGCGTGGATTAGATGAGGTTGTGATGAATTATAGTGCAGAGTTTAGAGCGGCAGGGGCGCGGGCAAAGGAGGATTTGGAGTTGGTGCAACGCGCGCGCGACGAGTTGGCTTTGTTCAACGCGGGTATGCACGGGGGAACGTACACGCCGAATGCCACGCTTGGTTTACCCGTGGAATCGACGGCAGAGGACGAAGAAGCGTATTTGGTTAGTTTAGATCGCGGTGGGGAGAATGAGGAGACTCCTATGGTTATGGATTTGTATTTTAGCGCGCACGCGAAGCGGTCGGATGTGATGATGCCGTTTGCGTTTATGTTAGTTGGTTCGATGCTTGCTGCGACTGGAATGAAGTTAACACAGTTTGCACTCACGTACGGAGTGTGCGTAGTACTTTTGAGCGTAGCTTACAGGCACGCTCGCATGCAATGGTCGTATTGGAAGAATCGCAGGGACGTCGGCACGCAGTCGGCGATGTTCGTACAGGCGTTGTTGGTGGTGTGCGCGATGCAATTCTTCATCGTCTACACGCCGTTGTGGTGGACATCTGAGCCCCTCATCACGTTTATCACCGGAACCGCTTTCATCATCACGCCTTACTTGTTTTACAAGACGTACGCCACCGGACCTGGGTTTTGTCCAACCGCGGCGAGCGATTTCGATTCTTGGTCGCAAACGATGGAGCGCGTCAGTCAAACCATGGGTGGACGAAACGTAGCCGAAAACGCGTCACGAATGATGGCACAGAATAGATATTGCAAAACGTGTCACGCCGCGAGACCACTGCGGTCGAAGCACTGTCCACTTTGCAATCGTTGCGTGCACAAATTAGACCATCATTGTCCAATTTCCATGTGCTGCATTGGCGCAAAGAATCAACGCTTCTTTCTGAGCGCAATTTCGTGTATGTTTATCGGGCAATTAGGATTCTTGCACTTTAGTTACAAGTACATCCATATGCTCGTGGATATGCATGGTGCACGTACGCGTCACGCAGGGTTGGTGAGCACGTTAACGAGTTTGGGGCGCGCGGTGAACGACGCGCCTTGGGCGTCGTGGCTTTGGTTTTTGCAAATGTTTTGCACATTGTATTGCTTTATCATTCTTGCCCGCATGTACATAGGCGTGGCGAGTAATCTCACAGTAAACGAGATGATAAACACCGCAAAATACGAGTATTTGAAAACTACAGGAGACGACGGTCAGCCGCGGTATCGCAACATCTTCGATGCTGGCGCTCGTATCAATTGTTTGCATTTCTGGCGAGATGTCGATCACCGTCGCGATTGGGATGGCTTTTACGCCGCGGCCAAAGCCGGACAAGCTGATTTACCAATCGCACCAAAGTATTCTTATTCCTGGTTTCACGCCACCGCATCGAAGACGATGCGTAATATTTTCTGCATCCACAGGGATGTACGAGCGGTCCCAGCGCCGACGAGCGGCCACGGCCACGCGCACGGCACCGTTCAGCACATGTCCGGCTCGCACGGACATGAACATAGTCATGGCGGCGCACCGTGCGACGCCGCACACGCCGTTTAGTCGTTAGAATTCGCTAGGAGCGGCGACGCCGCAACGCAACGTGAGAAAAAAGCAATCACGCGTCCTCAGAAGTCGTCGCGCGTCCCTCGTCGCGCACGCGTCTCGCTTCGTGCGCCGTACAAATACTACAACTGCACGCGACAGGCGTGTTTTATCGTCTCGTTTCGTTCGTTCGCGTCGTCGTCGCCGTTCACGTAACTCGGTTCGCCTCGGCGTCGGTTGGTTCGCGTCCGGGACGCCTCGCGTGAAGATGCGTCGCGGCTTACCACCCGCAGTCGCCGGATTCGGTACAACACGCGCAAAATACCACGACGGTGACAGTGGATACGACCTTGAGCGCGCCGCAGAGGACGACGACGCGTACAAGTATGATAAGGCGCGAGGACGCAGGCGTCGAGCGACGCGCGATTGGGTACGCTCGAGAACCCGTTCAACATACATCAAAATCGCCTGTGCGCTGGTCGTTCTGTATCTAGTCTTTCGTCCAGCACCGTCGGACACGTTTTCGTCGTCCTCGACGGCGGCGCTAGATGCGGAGGAGTTACAGTTGGGACCGCGGACGGGGGGCGATCGACTCGCCGAAGTCCCGCGGGCGGGCGTCTCGAGCCCGCGCATCCTCCCAACCACCGTGACGTCGCAAGTGAAGACACAAAAACAAGACAACGATGACGTCTTGGCTAGAAATGCATCATCTGGGTCCAAGCTCGTGCCAAGATTAGTGCATCAGACGTATAAGTCGCGGAGCGCGTTGACGGAGCGCGACGCGGCGTTGATGAAGACGTGGAGCGACATGAATCCAGGTTGGGAGATGAGATTCTACGACGACGAGGACTGCAAGCGGTTTGTAAACGAGCACTTTCCGGAATATTACCAAGCCTATGCGAGCTTGGAGAAGAAGGTGGAGCAAAGTGATTTCTTTAGATATTTGGTGGTGTTGAAATTGGGCGGCGTGTACGCGGATATCGATACAGAGTGTCGACAGCCATTAGATGATTTTATTCACGCAAAAGACACACTGATTGTTGGGTGGGAGAATGAGTTTTTCACCGATTCGCAAGCGTACTCGAGACATTTTGTGCGGCGAAGACAGGTGCTGAATTGGGCGTTTGCAGGCGCGCCCGGTCATCCAGTGCTCATTGCAGTGGCGAATCATATCAACGCTGGCGCGCAAAAGATTTTCACAAAGAGCACGAATAGGAACACACTTGAACGCACTGGACCTGGGGCGTTTACCGATGCGTTGATGGATCACTTCCAAAAGCTTCGTGAGGGTGAGGCGAATACGTTTTGGAATGTTCGTATGCTTCCGAAAGTAAATTTTGGTACACATCCACTCGGCGAAGAAGGCGTAAGTCAGGACCACCCAGATGTAGTCATAGCGCATAGATATTCTGGTGGATGGAAAGATAAGTCAGGATGGAATGGTAAGCGAAAATGGTACGAGCACATGGCGATTTTGTTTCATTCTTTGAAGAGCGACTTGCCCGAGTACCGTGAGAAAATCGCATCGCGCGACGAGCATTTCCAAATGCCAACCGTCGATTCTGAAAAGATGTACCCTGTCAACGCTCTTTGGAAGCCAAGTTTCGATTTATTAACACCTTTAGTTGGGACGTTGGAGGATGAAGTCACGACCGCGGAAGGATATTGGCTCACATTGTATGGGCGGCCAAAGCTCGCGACGCTCTCGCCGTTGCGCGCCGGAGAAACTCCAGCTGACATGTTACTAGTTGGACTCAATCGCCGCGCTGCTACCGGTGGAGCGAATAATAAGGCTATTTTCGTGGATGTCGGCGCTGGTTTCGGATACTATGCTATCGCCATGGCGTCTCAAGCGCACGACGTGTACGCGTACGAATGGCAAGATGCCATGGTGAAGAATATGCAAGCGGCGGTTGATTATAACGGTTTTGGGAAGAATGTGCAAGTCATGACTGAACATAGCAGCATAGAGCGCGGTGATGAGCTCACGGCGCTTGCTGAGCGCGTTGGTAAAGTCGATGGTTTACGCATCTCTGGACGCGGAATCAACGGAGCGCTATTAGATGGCGCCAAAAGTTTGCTCAGCAGTCCGCTTCACCCCGGCGTCGTGCTTCTTGAGCTCAATGCCAAGCTATTGGCGTCGTCGGGATACTCCACAGAGCGATTCATAGAGCTATTCGAGTTCATGTGGAATGCGGGGTACACGGATATCGGTCACGCTGGGCCGTCGTGCGACGGGCGTGGCGTGCGTTCGTTGAAGTCACAGCAGCAGAGCGCGTTTGATTCAAAGGCGTGGTGCCGAATCGACGTGTCATCAATCGGGCGCGTCATGTCGGCAATGGATGACAACGAATTGGAGGCCATCGTGTTTTTCCACAACGGCGCAGCATCCATTTAGATAGTTCTTTTAATGCACGGCGTGTTTATTCTATTATTCAAGTTGCCTTTTCGCGCGCAGGCGGGACGTAACGTGAGCGCGCAATCACGGTACCGACCGTCGATCACCATGCGCAATAAACTTCCGGTATATTGATCGCAGCACTCATGTTCTAAAATACGCACGCATTCGCTGTTCACGTGTGCGCGAGCTGTGGCGCACGCACTGTGCTCGACGCCAACAAAGACGACAGATTTGAGCGCCGTAGCTGCAGCGCGCGCATTGAGTGGCTCACGCTCGAGACACGCCTTTAATATTCGAAACACCCCAGTTCTAGCTCTTAATGCGACATTTGGTGCCGAATCTCGACACGCGCGCATGACGGCTTGAATGACGTCTCGCATCACGCACGCGTCTACAGATGCAGTCGCGTCTCGAAGACGCTCACAAAACGCATCAAGCAAAAAAGTCAGCGATGACAGCCGCACGGCAATCGGACCATCGAGGTAGCGTATGTGTCCTTGGATATCGTCATAGTTGTCGCGAGATGTCGCGCACGCATGGGTGGTGACATCAATCGACGGAGCATCAACGCACGAGGCGTAGCCAAATTTAGTCCGCGAGGCGTTATCCGAGTTGTGAATGTTCTCGCCGTCTTGAGCGACGTTCGTTGTCGAGGGTTCGATATTCGGCGAATCAACGCCTGCATTAGCTGTGTTTTGCATCGCTCATGCGCGCCGCGCGCCGCAAAGTGTCGGGAGATGCTGTACAGTTACAAAATAAAATTCAAATTCACCGGGCATTCTTAATGTCACTCAAAATGCTCTCAATATCATCTTTCGTCACCACCCCGTTGTCACCCTTTGCGCTCGCTAGCCCGGAAAGCTTTGCCATAAGCTTTTCCTTGAATCCCGCAAAAGCTGTCGCCATGCTCATTTGCTGATCCATGGGCAACGTTGAAAATGCAGCCATCGAAGCGTGCTCCAACGTCTCACCATCCTGCGCGTCAATCCGACCTTGCGCCTCTAAAATCTCTCGCATCGTCGTCGGCACGTCATCATCCTCATCACCTTCGTCGTCTTCGTCCTCGTTGTCGACAAAATTATCGCCTTCGCGCCGCCATTTCAAAACTCCCGCATCCGTCGCGTCTTCGCACCGCTGCGACGCCAACATGAGCACCACGCGCTTCTCCGCCTCGAAACCGTCGCGCGCTTCGTAATCGAGCGTAAAGAGTGCTTCGTTAATATTCGTCGCCACAGACTTGGCGTCCTCGGGCGTTGCGCGACGTACAACGCACGGCCACCACGTTATAGTCGTCGCCTTCTCTTCCTTCTCTTCCTCGTCAGCCTCTCCTTCGTCCTCATCGTCATCTTCAGCGGCGTTAATCTGCCATTCAACCTCGATGCGATCACCATCGACGAGAAGTTTACCCGCGCGATCGTGCGCGGGCGTGCGGCATCGCTCGACGGCGGCGGTAGCGGCCGCGACGTCGTTTTCCTCGATGGATGTTTTGAGCGCCTTGCGCTCGGGCTCAGTCGCGACGTCGTCGTCGCCGGTGTCGGCGACGCGTTTGCCGTGTTCATTCAGCGGTGTAGCATCGTTGGCGTTCGACATGCGCGCGCTTACAGGTTCGTGCGCGCGGCGTGCGCGACGAGAAGTGTGGACCTTTTGAGTTTTGTTTTTAAATTTCGCACCCACCTGTCGCGCCGGTGAGACAACGCGAGTAACGATGTAAGATGAAAATGCGAAAAGAGGGAGCTACAGGTGTACAGGAAAAAATAATAACGACGCAATGATATAAATCACAACTCGCTTATCGCAAATGCGATCGTTTTTAACGCGCGGTCCTTGCGTACGGGCCGACTCTTTTCTGACTATCGAAGCTAACTGTTGAAACAATTTCTTTTTTGTCTTTTTCGATGTTTTTGATGCGTAAACTCGGGTGAGTGGTTTACATGTAGCGATGCTGACCCATGGATGGATCTATGCGCGCGCCCCATTGGAACTCGGCCATAAGGCTGACGTGATCGGATGACCACTGCGTGTTTGGCAAGCCGCCGTACTTGGCGCGCACCTCGCGTTCACTCGGGAGCTCCAACAAGCTCACGGGCGCGAGGGCGTCCTCGGTGTAGAAGATGTAATCTAAAGCACCATGGAAATCCTTTGTGCAGTTGGTGAAGATTGGCTCGCCAATCACATCTACTCGGTTTCTTTGGCGCTCCAACGCCTCGGAATCCAAGCACGGCTTGTGTAAATTTGTATACGCCGACACGAGTGGAAGCGGGTGCGATAGCTTTGCCGAGGGCTGCAAAATCCCAAACGGATCGATCCCGAGCTCTGGATGATCGGCGGGAACTCTACCGTTGGAGAGCAAATTGTGGGCGGCAGAACCCGGAACAGAGTTGAAATCTCCGCACACCACCATAGGAATCTCCGCGGACGTCGCAATCTTCTCCAAACCCTTCAGCAACGTGTGCACTTGCCATAATTTAACATCATTATGCTCAGTGTTGGCATGAATATGCGTGTTAGCCACGCATAAAAGCTGCCGCTTACCGTTCAAATTTTGCTGGTCCACGTCCAAGGCTTCAAGCACGACAATGAGCGCGATATTATCCTTCATCAAACGATTCAACGCATCCTTCTTCGCCGTGGCGCCGCCTAGGGACTCGACCAAACTCAACGCCGCCTTGTTGAACTCTACTTCGTACTTCTTAATCAACGCAAACTTGTTCTTTTTGAAAAAGATAGCGCAACCGTCGATGACAAACTTACCCTCGCTGAAAACCTGCGCCGTCTTCTTCTTGTACACTGACGCATACCCGTGCTTTGCCATTTCGCCTTGGAAGAATTCTTCAAAGTGATCGGATTGCACTTCCTGTAAACACAAAACATCCGCGTTGTAGTTTACTATCTCCTTCAAGATGTTCTGCCGGCGATACGCCCACGCCAACGCCCAGTCCGGAACATACTTGTACATGTCGCTGTTGCAGTACAAATCCGCTAACACGTTGTAAGTCGCCACGGTAAACGTTCGTGGCTCCGCGGTGCTATTGTGTGCAATCTTCACCAAGTTTCTCCTCGGGGGCTCGGGGGCTGGGATCACGCGCCCTGTGATCACGTTTTGAGGTTGCATCGCCTCGCCCCCTGATCTCGCATCCACGGGCACGACTTCGAGCTTCAGCACGTGACCTACGTCATCCGCTTGCACTGTATAGTTCCTCGTCGCGCTCACCTCGATCCAAGGCTCAACCTTCTTCTTCTCCTCTGGTTTCGTCTCCTCCGCCTTTTCCGCCTTGTGCGCTTTCCACCCCAGCTCAGCGTCGTCCCTCGCCGCCCGTCGCTCCGCCGCAGTACTCGTCGGAAACGGCTCACCATTCGCGATACGATTGCGATTCCACTCTCTCCACGAATGCTTAAAGCACTCACTGTCGCAATGATACGTCCGCGTCGCGATGTTTAACAACGTCGCGTTCTCCGCCGGATGCACCGAACACACGCTCATCTTCACCTTTTTCCCCGACCGAAACCACCGATAGCGCACGTATTGCCCTTCGTGTGGATTCTCCTTATTTATATCCTCCGTCGTGGACGTCCCATCGGACTTACGCGTGACGACATAGGGCGCGAGCTCGACGCCGACGATGGGCGTCTCCGTGTTCAACGTCGCCCGCGTCACCGTCAACGACATCCTGCGCCGACGTCAGCGTCACCACCCACGCGTTCGACCCGCACAGCGCGCGCGCAACGACACCCACCGTGCACACGATCGCTCGACTGCGCCAACGCCTCGCGCTTCGCGCGACGCGACGACGGAATCAAATCAAAATGCGCCGATCGCCAGGCAAACGATGCGAAATCCCACCACAGATCACCCGTGTGCGTGCGATGCGTGCGCGCTCTGCGCCTGATTTCGGGCGGTTTCGAACGCGCGCAATAGACGCGGTTCGCGCACACCGCGCGCGCGCGTTTTCGCGCGTCGTCGTCGTCGAATGGCGTGGGAATGCGTCTAGGGAATCATGACCATGATAACATCACAAACCTTCAAAACGGACTTCGCCGATGCATTCAATATTCTACATGGATCTATGTCTAATATCATAAAAGATGTATCAAGTGATAGGTTTATAGACCATACAGTATGAGTCACCAGGGTTTGGGCCGCCCGAGAGCGCGTGTGACACGAATAGACACTTGACGTTGCCGCGCGACACGGCGACGCGCGAGCGCGCGAGCGCGCACGTCGACGCGCATCGCGCCGAGGAACGTGTTTTCGAATTTTTGACGCGCGTGCGTGATGATGGCGCATCGCCGGCTGACGCATCACGAGCCGAAATGTGATGACGACGGTGATGCTGGCGATGCGCATGCGCATCGGCGCGCGGCGTCGGTGTTGGGAAAAGCGTCTTCGGTGGTGGTGATGGCGCGCGCGATAGCGCTCGGTGTGTCGTGTGCGGTGGTGATGTTTTACGCGTGCGGTGGTGGGATGATGTCGTTCGCGAGGCGCGCGGGGCGGATGTGCGTTGACGACGGCGGCGGCGGCGGCGGTGGTTTCTCGGCGCCGTTCGTGGACAAAGGCGCGGGAAAGTTTGCGTACGGCACGGCGTCGCAGGATATTTCGAGGTGGGATTTACGTCGCGTGGCGAAATATATGGCGGTTGATGCGACGAAGACAAAGAAGAGGATGTCGAGAATGAGGTTAAAGCCGAAGGGGAGCGTCAAGCGCGTCGTTGCGACGCATCACAAGACGGGCACGGCGTTGATGCACGACGTGTTTCAAACAATCGCCAAGAATTCGTCGTTTTCATTCTTTGACGTTCGCGCGGCGGAAGATACGCCTGGTGCGGTGGCGGATGAGGCGAAATTTGCGGCGGCGTTCGCGCGCGCTGATGTTCTCATCGATTATCATCTTGGCAAACCGCTTCCGGCGTACGTCACCAAGGATTGGCGTACGCGAGCGTGCGAATCTGTCATTTCGCTTCTCGACCGCGAAGATAAAGACTATCGCTTAGTGCACGTTGTGCGCGATCCCGCGGATGTACTCGTATCTGGCGCCGTGTACCACGCGCGACGCATTCGTGATGAAAAATGGCTCAACGTTCCGATTCCCGAGCTCAAAGGTCAATCGTACGCAGACTTTTTAAAAACATCCACGCCCGAACAGGCGTTGTTGGCGGAAATTTCATTCGCCGATGATGAATTGCGCATGCTGGTGTTGTCCTACGCCGAGTGCGCGGCGGACACGCGATGTTTAAACGTGCGATTCGAGAGCTTGTCGGCGAATTTCACGAGGACGCTCGCGCGCGTGTTGACGCATCTTGAGTTTTCACCGCGCGATATCGCGGCGATGGTCACGGTCGCGCGCGTACACGACATGAATACGTGGTCCACGGATGAGTTGGTGTCGAATGAGCATTATACCAAGGCGGAGAACCGAAGTGCGTATTACGCCGCGGCGCGTTCAAATCCATTTCTCAACGACACGCTCGTGCATTTGCGTCGCGCGCTGCGCTACTCGCGTGATGATGCATTCATCACGTAGCGCTGGTACTAGTCACGAGCGAATTTTTTGTTTCATCAAAACATTTCTTTCTCCTGGGTTACAAATTGCTGTTCAAATCTCCCACTCGCTGTTTGGTTGTCGTCATTGTGACATCGAGCGCCGTGTCTACTCGGCGAGGGGAATCCCATTAGGCGATGCGTTTTCACGAATCCATGGGTGCTCCAATAATCGACTGAGCGGTAAACGCTGCGAAGGTTCCTTTACGAGCAAGCTTCGGATGAGGTCTTTGCCGTTTTCGCTGATGTGGGGCGGAAAGTGTAAATCCACGCGTAAAATGCGCTTGTATGTTTCGCTGTGACCTTCGGCTTCGAAAGGCGGCGTACCGACGAGAAATTCGTACGCCAACACCCCTAACGACCACACGTCAACCGCATAGTCGTGATCACGCCCTTCAACCATTTCAGGTGGTAAATAATCGAGCGTGCCGCACAACGTCTGTCGACGACTATTCGGCGCGTGCACGGACCATCCAAAGTCGGCAATCTTAAGCTCGCCCTTAATACCGACGAGTAAATTTTCTGGTTTAATATCGCGATGAATCACGTGCTTCTTGTGGCAATAAATTAACGCCCGAGCGAGCGACGCGATGTACGTCGCGCTTCGTTGTTCACTAAACCGCTTTGACCGTTGCAACTCCTTGTACAATTCGCCTCGCGCGGCATACTCGAGAATCAAAAACACTCGAGTATTGTCATAAAAATAACCATACAAGCGCAAAATATTCGGGTGGCGCAAATGCGACTGAATCTCAATCTCCCGTCGCAACTGATGTTCGACGTGCGACGCGCATAATTGTGTCTTGTGCAACACTTTCAACGCCACGATGTACTTGCTCTTCTTTTCGCGCGCCAAGTACACCGACCCAAATTTCCCCTTCCCGAGCGGTTTACCAATATCAAAATCTTCCAACTGTTCACGCGGCGCAAAGCAAACGATACGTACAATTGTACCGCGCGCGAGTCGTTAGTCCCGAGACGTCGTCGGTAAGAAACACGCGCGCGCGCAAACACAAACGCGCGCGCAAACAAACAGACAAATACAAACGCACCTTCCACTCCTTCACCTCTCTATCCCCCCCACCCGGCGTCGTCGTCGTCGTCGCCTCCGCACGCATAGACGACGACGATGGCGTGGTCATCTTCCCACTCACCCCACGCGGCGCACCACCGCCGACATTCTCATCCACGCCGCGCAACGCGCTTCGGTGGTCGTGGGACATCGTCTCCACCGAATCCCCCCGACCGCGCGCGCACCACACGCGCCTGTGCGACACAAAAACCACACACACGCGTCAATATTAATATTCACCGCACATCCGCGCTCGCGCCCGTCCTAAGCCATCGTCGCGCGCGATGGATATTTCAAATAATCCACGCGCGCATCGCACGCGTTCGTTCCCGTCGCCGTCTTCACCCGCCCCGCGCCCGCGCCTCGCCGCGCCCCCGCCCGCGCTCTGTCGTCGCACACATCGCGCGAATATTTCTCCACGCGTGCCGCGCGTCGCACGCACCTTGGCTCGCTCGCGCGTCGCTGTGCGGGCGCGAATGATGCGCGCGCGCGTCAACGGTCGTGCGACGTTTCATCGGACACTCGGTCGCCATCGCCCAATCCGCGCCCGCACACGCCGACGCGACCGCGCGAGTACGCGCGCGACGCACGCGACGCGTCGCGCGTAAATCCGCGCGGTGTTCGCGCGCGATGGCGGCGGTGATGGACGACGGCGCGCGCGGCGGCGGCGGCATGAATCAGAATAATCAGCGCCGCGACATCATCGATGATGATGATGATGGATCTTTCGCCGCCGCGGCGTCGACGTCGGACGCCGCGGCGTCGATCGCGGCGGACGGTCGGCGACGTCGCCACCGAGAGACGGCGGACGCGGTGTCGAAGCTCGCGGACGAGGTGCGAGCGTTGCGCGCGGAGCTCGAAAGCATCGCCGAGACGCGACGGCGTCGGCGAAACCGGCGTCGGCGAGACCGCCGCCGTCGCGATGACGACGGCGGCGAGGACGGCGAGGACGATGAGGGCGACGGCGCCAGTCGCGGCGCGCGTGACGCCAGCGCGGCGGTGCGGCTGCTGGCGATGCCCGCGGCGGGGGCGATCCCGTTTGAGCCCGTGACGCGTCGGTTCGTCGAAGGCGTCGTCGCGCGTCCGTCGTGGATGGTTTCCTAGCCCCACTCCGCCGTCCCTGGCGGGTGTAACATTTAAATAATCATGTATGCTATTCTTTCATCGCGGTGGTGACGCGTGGTGCGCGAAACGAGTCGTCTATGGGGGCGTACAAGATGATTCATCTCGCTCGCGACGCTTCAGAATCAAACACGCATCGCGCGATGCGAGGACGCGCGGCGTAACGCACGACGTGACACGCGATGCGCGCGGGCGGCGGCGGTGGCAGCGCGGCCGTCGCCGCGCCGCGCGATGACGCCACGGTGGCGCTGCGGCGCGGCGCGACGCTCATTAAATATTGCCGGCGAGCGGCGCCGCACTACATCGTTCTTCAAGTCACGCCGTCTGGCGACGCGCTGACGTGGATCGGCAAGCACGGCGCCGAACGCGTGATTGCATTCACGGCCATCGAGCGCGTCGTCGCGGGGAGACACACGGAGGTGTTTCATAAGCGCAGAGACGCGCACGAAGACGCGCGTTCGGTGTCGATCGTCTACGGCGAGAGCGGCGCGAAAACGACGCGAACGTTAGACTTGGTGTGCGCGGATGAAGGCGAACGCGATGTCTGGGTGCGTGGGATTGAGTATTTTGTTGATTGCGCGCGCCGAGCGGGCGTGGCGCACGATGATGGGTCGTCGAGAAGAGGGAGCGCGAATCGCGGGGATGCGAATTCGAGCGCGTCGACGTCGTCTTTGACAATGTCAACGGCAATGACGGTGGCAAGAGCGGCTGGAAAGTTTAAAGCGAACGCACGCAATGCTGAAGTTCAATCACCGTCGTTGCGCGAGCGCGAGGGTGGGTTGGAATCGAGAACTGTGTCGTCATTTGGCGTCGCGGCGCCGCCGAGCGAGCCACCGAGCGAAGTCTTTCTCTGGGGCTGGCGAGCGGACGTTCGCGGCGGCGGTGGCACCGCATCGTCCTCTGCCGCACCGAGTGGTGGAGGATTTGCCGTCGCCGCGCCAAAATACGCGCGCGTGGATGTCCCGAGCGCCGTTCGCGGGATGGAGGCGTTGGACGTCGTCGAGGTGTCGCTCGGCGCTCGACACGCGGCGGCGCGCACGCGGGACGGCGCGGCGTATACTTGGGGCGATGGCAAGGGAGGTAAGCTCGGAAACCCGAGCGGACAAGACACTGAGACACCTGTGAAGGTTGAAATCGCCGGTGTAGCGCGTAGAGTACTCACGGTGGCGTGCGGAAGCTCGCATTCAGTCGCCGTCGTGGAGGATGCGAATGCGGCGTTGAGCTTCAGCCAAGGCGATGGCGCCGTCGGTGGAGGCGATTGCGTGGTCTGGGGCGACCCCAACGCCGCACCAGGGTTATTAGGACGTCCGGACACGCGAAGTGTGATGTGGTTTCCTGGTTTTCTCACGTTTCCATGTCCGGCAAAGATTGTGCAGGCGTCGTGCGGGCCGTATCACACGGCGTGCGTCGCCGAAGACGGAGCGTGCTTCACGTGGGGCGAAGGCTCGTTTTTAGCCCTCGGTCACGGCGAACGCAAGTGCGAACCCGCACCGCGCATGATAGACACGTTCAAACGCGATGGACGCGTGGTGCTTCGCGTGGCGTGCGGGGTGTGGCACACGGCGGCTGTGGTTGCCGACGTTTCGAGCGGAATTCTCCGCGTTCCCGTCTCGTCGCCCAACGCCGGGCAAGCTCAAGACGCGATCGACGGTGAGGTGTTCACATGGGGCGATGGAGACACTGGGAAGCTCGGCATAGCGGGCGTAGAAGAAGCCGCGGTGCCCACGCGCACGTCTGGGCAACTTGGCTGTCCAGGAAGCGAGGTGTGCGACGTGCGATGCGGTCAGCATCACACGCTCGCGCTCAGCGCCAAGGGCGACGTCTGGCTCGCAGGGTGCGTGGGGAAAGTCGACAACAGCATGCGCACCAAGGTATTCACACGCATGACTGATTTCGAAACTGGTTCGGTGCATGCGATTGCGAGCGGGGAGAATCACGTCTTGGCGGCGACTCGGGATGGGCGCGTGTACTCGTGGGGCGTCGGGAAGAATGGCGTATTGGGACTCGGTAAAAACGATCGGAATCAAGCGACACCGCAAGAAATCGCGCAACTCCGCGGGCGCATCGTGTTGAGCCTCGCCTGTGGTCCATCGACGAGCGCGTGCGTGGTGCGAGCGGTGCAAATGACGCGCAAGGAAAAGGCTAGCGTGTCTCGACGTCTCGTGCATACGTTGTCCGTGCATCACGGTCGTCCATCCGGCGCGAATTATCCATCGAACTCTGCGCGCGCCGTCGTCGTGGAGCGTACGAACACGAGTTCGGCGGACACCGCCTCGTCGTCGTCGTTTGGTACGCGTCGCGATGGAAGTGGTACGGGTGGCTCTCGCGCCGGAGGCCGTTCGAGTCAAGGCTTGCGAAGCGAAAAGCACGCGCGGCGTTTATTGCGCGTGTTGAGTCCAACGTATGAGCACGTCGCGAAAGTCGCACCAGCGTCGAGCGTGTCGAGAGATCACGTGGAGCCAATGCGTCTAGAGTACCGCAACTCGCGCAGCGCGGCGCCTGGGCCTGAGATGGGTGCGATGACGACGACGACTTCGACTTTGACTTCGATGACGAACGTCGTCGTCGAACCAGTTTCGCCGAGCGCCGACGACATCTCGAGCGACGCATCGCGGCTCAACGACTCACACGTCGATGCGTCGAGCGCCGCCGCCATCGACGATGACGCGCACGCCTTTGACGATGATATCGAACTCGCGCGACGCGAAGCATTGGACGCGAAAGCGAAGTTGGCGCGGTTACTAGCGGAGAAGGAGGCGTTGGAGCTCGCGGCGGCTCGCGCCGAAGCCGAAGCTCGCGCCGAAGCGGCGGCGGCAATCAAACGCGCAGAGGCGAGAGCCGCGCCCGCGGCCAAGCCACAGTCGAAATCACCATCTCGTCCGTCTCGTCCCCCGGTGTTGCTCACGCACGCCGCTCCCAAACACCGTACGATTCCCGAGCGTTTGCGGCCGCAGCCGTCGCTCTCAAAATCGTCCGCGAGCGGCAACGTCCCACTCGGAGAACCTCGTGAGTGGGTCGAAGAAGTCGAAGACGGCGTATTCATGACACTCGAAACGTTTGGAGATAAGACGATCCTTAAACGCGTGCGCTTTAGCAAGCGCATGTTTAGCAATCAACTCGCGGCGCAGTGGTGGGAAGAAAATCGAGCGCGCGTATTACGCGAGCGAGATTTAACGTTGAACGACCCATCCGCCTAGCTCATTAGCAACGCGCCTGCTCGAGATTGTAGCCCACACATGTATATATAAGACTACAAGGTGCTTTCAAGTTCTATGCTCTACTACGTACTCCAACAACGCGCGTCGCGTCAATACAAATTATTCGTCGGCGCTCGGCGGCATCCACGCCACGATGATGTACAAAAACGCCAAGAAATCATAAAACGCGTGCGTAAACATCGCGCTTCCTAACCCATCTCGTATACTCTCTAATGAAAATATTACCGACGCCCACGTGGCCCAAATCGCGTACTGCGGAGTGATCGCGTGCAACGCGCCAAACACCAACGACGTGCTCGCCAACGATACGCCCGCGGCGACGTCCGCGCTCGCCCCAACATCTCCCAACCTCGCATCGACCCAAGGCATCAAAAACCCACGAAATAATGCCTCCTCACCCACGCCCGCACCGAGACTCAAGGCGGCGATGCCGAGAACGCCGAGCGGCGCCACCGCCGGGAGCACGCTTTGCTCAAACGTTTCTCGCACGACGCGTAAAAACTCAAACTTTTCACTCTGCGTCACCGCAAACGTGAGCGACGCAAGCAACGGAATCATCCAGTACACCGCTTGATCGAGGTTGATCGCGCTTGCGCTGTCGATGACGTCCGGGTGAACGTCGGCGAAGCCGCAGACGACTTGCGAGCCCAGCGTCATGACGACGTAAAAGGTTACAGAGCCCAAAAAGAATTGCTTCGAATCCACGGCGGTGAGTTGTGGATCGATGACATCTGCGATGGGTTGACGGTCATTCGCGTCGCCGTCGGTCGCCGCGCGGGTGCGAATGGTGCGCGCGCGAGGCGCCGCGTAGACGCCGACGGCGCGAGCGGATAACGCGCGCGGGACGGCGCGGGCGGGGACGCGCGCGGGCGGCGCCGCTCGCGGGATACGACGCGGTGCAGAGGCGCGGCACGCGAGCGGCGCCGGCACCGCCGCGCGCGCGGATGCGGATGCGGCGACGGCGCGCATGAAGAGTCGCAAAGTGACGCGCGGATGAACAAACGCAAACGTTTCTAGTCGTCGTATACACACGAGCGCCACGCGGAATGGCGGCTACAGTACCGTCTCCTTTTACTTTTTTGGCACACCGACGGTGAGCAAATCAACACCAATAAATTTCACGGCATCCACCGCACCGATGGCATCGCCCGAACCAACCTTTGTGAGCCCGCCGCGAAGGGCTTCGTAGCCGACGCGCCGGAGCGAATTATCGCCCGCGGCTTTCAATACGTGAGAATCAGCCACGACGAGCGTACACTTTTCGCTCGCCAGCACGTCGAGCGTGACTTGACACATGGCCTCTCGTGCCTCGGCGCTTTCGCCCGCACTGGCTAATCCAGGCGGAAGCACGACGCGCGCGCCTCGAGAAAACGCCGCGAGCGCGCCAAACGCAAATCCCATGGAGTGCGCCAACGGCACAGGTACACACACCGAATCGCCCGATTCAATCCCCAGCGCCCGCGCCGAGGCGTGTGCCATATCCACCAACCCACTTCCACGTACGCCTTTGGCGCTGTTGTAATAAAACGTCGAATCCCGATCCACCGCGCGTTCGACGTTTCGGCTCGCGTACGCCGCCTCGACGACGTCCCACATGATCACTTTATCCCGCGCTGTCGCACCCTCACCCACCGTGATTGGTTCATGCGCACCAATCAGTGTCCCCGCATCGCTGGCATCGCTAAACTCCACCACCGTCCCTCGCGTCGGCGCGAAATCGACGAAATCCTTGGCCCGCTTGGCCGTTCGCGCGTCCACGCCGGCGAGCGCGCACCCCAAATACGTCACCATCGCCTCCGGCCCGTTCGCCACGCTCGCGCCGAGCGCGCGCGCGTAATCATCGCAATACCCTAAGTCTTCCAGCGCCGCCGCGAACGCGCGCGCGCGATCGTGCAGCTCGCCGTACGTCCACGCGAGCGCGCGATGGGGCACAGCCAGCGCGACCGCATCCGGGGCGTGCGTCGCGTGCGCGGCGAACGCGCTCGCCACGAACGCCCCTAACGACGATGACGACGACGACGACGACGACGCCGTGGCCGCCGCTGTCCTCGCCCTCGCCGCGGTATACAACGCCGAACCGCCCCGTCGAATCATCACAAAAGCGTCAGCGAATGACGCTGGCGTCACCGTGCGACGCCCATCGCGCCCGCCTCGCGCGCGCCGCACCGCGCACGCGCCACGCCCCGTCGCCCCTTCGCGCGCCACCCCCACCGCGCCGTTCGTCCCGCATCGCCCTGCGCCGCGCGCGCCGTTCGCATCCATGCCCACGAAGACGCGCGTGTTCCTCGACATTGACATCGACGAGCACCGCGCGAAATACGCGCGCGCGTGCGCGTTCGTCGAGCACACCGACCTGCGGTATGGATTTTCCTCCAAGACCCTCGCGGATCTGGGCGGATCGGAGAAGGCGCGGGTGCCAGAGCTGTACGATATGGACTACGAGTGGAGCGCGCGCGGGGCGATGGAGTTGCATCCGGCGACGTCGGAACGCGTCGTGATCGAGCTCGACGACGACGAGTGTCCGTTGGCGTGTGAGAATTTTATCGCGTTATGCCGCGGTGATCGCGGGGTGTCCAAGGAGAGCGGGGCGGCGTTGACGTATAAAGGGTCGGTGATTCATCGGTGCGTGCGAGGATTCATGATGCAAGGGGGAGACTTTACGCACGGGAACGGCGCGGGCGGGGAGTGCGTGTTTCCGGGGAAGAAGACGTTTAAGGATGACGTGAAGGGGTTGAAGAAGAAGCATGATGGGATGGGGGTGGTGAGTATGGGGAATACGGGGAAGAATTCGAATTCGTCGCAGTTTTTTATTACGTTTGGACCGTGTAAGCAGCTGGATGGGAAGCACGTGATTTTTGGGCGAATCGTCGAGGGCATGGAGTTGATTGAGAAAATTAATCAGGAGATTGCCGTGGCCCCGGGTGGGGTTTGTGAGAAGCCGTTGAAGAGTCTCGTCATTGCCGATTGCGGCGTGTTATCGGCAAAGTGAGATGTACGTAGCGTAGCCAACGTAGCCGATAGCAGGATTGATTATTCATTATTTCGTGATTTTACAATGGCGCACGCCGTTTTGTTTTCTACGCGCTCGCTTCGGTGGCGGGTGATTTCGGTTCGACGAGACCGAGCGCTTCTGGGTTCAAGTCGCTGTCAACAGCGCCGCACTTGCCCCACATTTGACCCCATAATTTGTCCTCTCGATTGACGCAGCCGCTCGCGCACAGCACTAAGAGCATGTTTTTAATCGCTTCGGGCACCGCCTCGACGAGCTCCTCCGTTTTCGCGTGCTTGCGCAGCACCGATAAGGCATCGACGACGGTGAGGAGCGAATTTGCGAAAGCTGCCTTGTCGTCGCCCTGCATCTTGGCGGCGTACTGCAAGAAAGTCTTTGACACGCACGATACGGCGATGCGAGCGGTATTTTCAGCCGCGCCGCCGTCGCGACCGCGCATCTTGCGCACGCTTTCCGTGAGCTCGACGAGCATCGACAACAAATTGCTGTCAAACGTCGTAAGCCACAAGTCCCCACTCGCGTCCAATGTCTCCGCGCCGAGCAACACGCGCTGCAAGGTTAAGAGGGCGTCGTCTCGAACCGCGCTACGCGTATCTTCGCTGCTAATGCGACTGAGTTCGCGGACTAAATCTCCCCACGCGCCGGCGATAAGTTCGGCTTTGTCTTCATCTGAGACGCTCGCACTCGACGCCCAAGCGCACATCGCCATGTTGGCGTCGGATAACAATTGCAGCGCCGCAATGCTACGCTCGTCGCCGCCCAGTTCGCTATCAACGAACGCGCCAGCAGACTCCAAGCACGAACGAACGTTGGTAGCGTTCACGTGCGCAGCTTCGCGCATGACGCGGCTCAACGCCGAAAATCCCTTTTCGGCGGCATCGGGATGCCGCGCGCTCGCCATGAGCAATTTACACACCGTGTCCCAGCCTTGTTGCGTGGTAATGTTATTCGCGCCGCCTTGAATGATGGCGTCAACGTCGGCGGAGATTCGCCCAAAAAACGCATCCGCTACCGCGGGCTCGAGCGCGAATAACAGTCGCAGGGATTCTAGTAAATCATCTGCGACGTCGGCTTTTTGCGGGATGAGTTTCACGCACATGTGAATCAAGTCAAAAATGACGCGCTCGCACACCGGCGACGGCTCTGGGGACGCTTGAAGCACCGCGCGGAGGTAGGAAACGAGTATGGGTAACACGCTGCGAATGCGGTCGCGGTTACGCATTGTGACGGTGAACATGGCATCCAAGCAGAACAACGCGGCGTCTTCGTCGTCAGCGGTGGCGGTGACGAGCGATGGATCGCCCGCGGCCCAAATTAGCGCCCGCATCAAATGCGTAAGCGAATCGAGCTCGAGGAATTTGGTGTCGGCGAAAAGTTCCTTGACTCGGCACGCGTGTGCGCACGCGATGGCGAGGTCTTCTATCTTCTTTTCTACATCGTTTGGAGGCTCGAGCGGGGCCTCGCGCGTCTCCATCGTGAGAAGCGCCGAGAAGGACCGCAATAGCGACGAACCTTGATTGCGCTTCGCCGCCGCGCGTTCGCGCACGCGTTCCGTTTGTAACTCAGGACGCTGTTGCGACTTATCGCTCCCCGGGTCGACAAAACTTCCTGGAATCAATTCGATCTTACTCATTCGAAGAATCGTGTCCAAAATATTGCACCATCCTTGACGCAAGACGTCGCCGTGCTTGTGAGCGATGCCGAACGCGGTTCGCGTCGCAGCGCACGCCTTGATGTCTTCACCAAACAAAACAAGTGGACGTAGTCGCTCGCCGGATTGAGAAACCGTATCCTTGCTCAAGCCTTCGTTAGCAAACTTGCACAACGTTGCCATTAACTGGTCAAGCACGTCAGACAACCCGTGCGACGCGGCAATGTTTGCGAGCGCGATGAAGCCGTTGACGCTCGAATGTAACACAACGTCGTCCGCGGTGTGCTCAAACACCGCCGAAATTGCCGCAGTGGTCGATCCCCAAATGATGCCAAATAGTTCGCCGTCATATAAAGCCGCCTCGACGACATCCGGAGGCGAAGGTAACGCGCCCTCGCCTGCGGCGATGCTGCGCAACATGTCCGCCCAGCGGCTCGGCGTCAAGCTTGCCGCGCTCACTTCATCGAGTTTGATCTCATCTGTGACGATGGAATCGAAAATACCCACTAGAACTTCCGCAGGCCAGTCCTGGCCTCCATTCGTGCCGCGGTTGTTTCGAATAAATTGCTCCAATGTCATCTTGTTTTTCACCTGAGCGTTATGCTGGTCGGTGTTCAACATGATGATACTGTACGAGAGCACGTAGGCGGAGTCGGCGTCAGCCACAGAACCGGGATTGGATTCGTAATAACGCGCAGCAAAGCATTCGAGGATGCGCGAAATCTTTTGTGCTTCACCAGGAAGCTTGAATCCAGACAAGAAGGAACGCAATGCGCGATCCAGCGTGACGTCCCGAAAGTCAAACAATTTCGTGTACTCATCCAAAACGCTGATGATGAATGCCGCCGGTTCGCCGAGGTAATCGCCGACGACCTCTTTGTCTAAACCGGGCGCGAGTTTTAAAAACTTTGCGACGGCTGCGGGTTCGAGAGGGTCGGGTAAGAGCTTTATTTCTTGCATAAACGCCAATCCCTTTTTGTACGAGCGATTAAAGTGCTCCGCCGCACTCAACAATCTGTGCTTGAAATACTTTGTGCGCGCCAAAGCGTCAAAGCGCGGACCGCCGACTGTGTTTAATCCATTTGGTAACGTCCAAGGATCGATGACATCGTCATGCTCAAAAGATAGCGACGGCTTGGTCGTCGCCGCCGGTGAGCGGTTGGACACAGTTTGAACGATGCAGAGCAAACCTTCAAGGCTCAGCAAGTGTACGGGCGATATCGTGGCATCGACCGGGTATGATGTTTGCGCGAGCACACTCGTGACTTCTTCGAACACGTTCGGTTTTGTCAAATCGCAGTCGTAGTACATGTACAAATCTGTTGCGAAATGCTCATGACGGCACAAATCCACGAGTGATTCAAGCGCCACGCGCTGTGACTCTTCTTCCACATCGGTCGAGCACAAAGGTAAGATGACCATACGAACGAAAACTTCCAAGTGCAACTTCATCTCGCTCCTAAAGTCGAAATACAGCGTGGTGATTAAAGTCGTCGTCGCCGCCAACACGTGCGGCGAGCATGACACAACAACACCGCACAGCGCTCTCGATAGGTCGTCGACCACAAGTCTCAGTAGTGCTCGATTCGATTTGAACGCTTCGGCATTCGAATCAATCATCGTACTCACCAGTCGCAAGCCAAACAAACTGTTGGCGTCCTCTGAGCCTCGACCGTGCGTGTCCTGAGCGATGAGACTCGTCGCAAATCTGAACATCTCAACAAATGCTGGCAATCCATACGGCTCCTTGGACGACACAGTGTGCTCGTGCGCGTCAATATCCGTCCCGGGTCCTGCTGCAGCCGCGCCCGGGGACGATGCGGCGCTCTCGCCGTCATTCGTGGGCGCCGGGATGACCACGGATCGCCGAGGCGACGTAAGACGAGGCGACTTTGCCTGCACATCATTCGATGCGCGTTCAACAATCTCGTATAGTCTCTCACCAACGTGATGCACGATATCGCTTAGCGCTTGCTTACTCAACTCGCGAAGTAATGGGGTCTCTTTACCGCTTTGATGCCCGATGCGATAGCACGCCTGGAACACGTCGCACAAATCGTCGTCGCTCAACGCCGCGCCGCACGAACACTTCACGCACTCCACCAATACGAATAAAATCTGGCTCAACACCGCATCGTCGTCCTCTACGCTCGTCGCTTCGAACCTACATAGCGTCACGGCGTCCGCAACCGCGTGCATTATCGTCCCGGCACCGCCCGGAACGTCTGGCGTCACCGCGCCGCTCTTCAAGATCTTCAAGATCGCGCTCAACGCCTGCGCCGTGATCAAACCACTCGTCTCCACCGATCGTATCACGTCTAAAAATGGTTCTAAAAACTCCAACGGGCTCAACCCACCGGTATGCGCGAGAGATGACGACGACGACGGCTTCACTTGGCCCGAGCCGCTCGCGCGCGATCCATCGCTCGAGCCCGCCTTGGTCGTCTCCGCCGTCGCCTCCGTGCGCACGTGTGCGCCTCGAAGGTTCGCGAACGCATCGAGCAAGCCATCTTCGACGCCATCGTACACATCGGTAGTGCCGTACAGGCCATAGCCGTTCAGTGCGCTATTCGATGCGCGCGCGCTCCAACGCGCGTTGGAGCGCATCGTCGCGACGACGGCGCGCGCCTCGCTGGTGACGACCGTGGCGAAGCGTTCGGCATCGAATCCGCGGCGGCGCATCGCGTCTTTCGTGCGTGCGTGCGTGCGTGCGCCGCGACGTCGAGTCGAGGCTCGGAATGACGATTCACGATGAAGACTATCATCTTGAGGTGGAAATCAAACGCGGCGGCGTCGACGCGTCAGGATGATTCGCGGCGCGTTCGCGACGAACGACGAGCGGGTTGCGCGTGTGCGTGATAAACACGGATTGCTTGTGTGTATTTCAAATTTCTACCCCGAATCGGGCGCTAAGCGTGCGATGTGCGCACGAATGTGACGTCGTACGAGGACGTCTCTGTTACGCTTGAGACAACTCTTCGTCAATTTTAGCCTTGCGCTGCGCCTCGAGCTTGGCGTTTATGCGGTCAACTTCGGCACGAGACGATGCATAATTTGCGGGCACGCCACCGGATTGGTTTAAGAACTTCTCTGCGGCTTCGACGGGGAGCGTGACGGCTAAGCCGACGCGTTCGTCGTCGCTCATTTGCGTGAGGTACTTCTCCGCCCATTCCGGAACAGGAATCGCGTCGCCCTCCGCATCGCTGATTTCTCGCCACTGATCGCGCACGAGCTCCCAGAACTTGCCACTTTGTGGTTCATTGGACCACACCGCGATCATCAAATCATCCCAGTAGACTTCGTCTTGGTCGCCCCACGCGACGTCCCACACCTCGAGCGTGCGCTTGCGGTTAATCCCGGCGCGCTCAAACGCATTTTGGAGCTGTCGACCGGTGAGGTCACGCACCGTCAACAACGCTTCCTTGAGCGTGAAGAGCATCTCTCTATTCTTTGACTCGTGCAATACCATCACCGCACGCTGGCACGCCTTCACTAACGTCTTTCTCACCTCGTTGTACACTAATAAATCCAATTCTTGGGACATTTCGCCAAGCAAATCAATCTGCACCTCTTTACCGACGCGCAAGTAATCTTCTTCGCGCGTGCTTTCGGCGGCAAGGGCGATGGGGCCCAAATCGCTCCAACCGTGACGCATCACCATATCGGTCGCGAGCTTGGTGGCCATTTGCATGTCGCGCGCGCCGGTGGAGGACACGTGTTCGGGGCCAAACAAATACCGTTCCGCCATTTGACCGGCGACGAGCACGCACAACTGACTTTCGTAGTACATTTGCGAGCGCACGGTACGGGCAGCGGGAGAATCCACCTCATCTGGCACGTATGAGATTTGACCGCTCGGTTCGCCGCCGATAAAGACGGTCACTTTACTCAATTCGTCGTACGCGGGCATTTGCATCGCCACGAGCGTTTGCGCGGCGTAGTAGGTCGCAACGCTATCTCGAATGTACGGGCTGAGGGCATCTATGAGAGTATCCTCGAGCGTGGTATCACGAGACAAACTGCCCGAACCGCTGCCCGCGCGAACGAACGATTGAGAGCGACGGATATCGTCAATGCACCATAAAAAGTCACCAGTATTCGCCACGGAGCGCTCCGCTTGGGCGACGCGCATGACGGCGGATTTGGTAAGGTTCTCGATATCAGCGCCGCTAAATCCAGCACATTGCGCCGAGAGGTACTCGTAATCCAAGTTTGCGTCTACGCTCATCTGCCAGTGCGGTTTGTTGCAGTGTAAACGCAAAATCTCTTCACGAGACTTTTTGTTTGGCAAACCCATTTCGATGACGCGATCAAAACGACCGGCGCGAATCAACGCTGGGTCGAGCACTTGCGGTCTGTTCGTTGCCGCTAAAATCATCACCCCAGTTGCCGTGGAGAAACCATCCATTTCTGTAAGCATTTGGTTAATCGTCGCCGTCGCTTCGTCGTTACCGTAAACTTGACCGCTTTGCGTCTCTGAACGCTTGGTCCCGACGGCGTCGAATTCGTCGATGAAAATAATGCACGGGGCAACCTTTTTGGCTTGCGTAAACAAATTACGAATACGCGCCGCCCCGACGCCAACAAACATTTCCATAAACTCTGTACCCGCACACGAAAAGAACGGCACGTTGGCTTCACCAGCGACGCAACGCGCGAGCAACGTCTTCCCAGTCCCGGGCGGACCGCACAACAAAACGCCGGCGGGAATACGCGCCCCCATAGAGTTGTACTTTTCAAAATCCTTCAAGTACGAAATAAGCTCAAGCATTTCAGCCTTGACGGTATCAATACCGCTAATATCCTTCAACGACATCCCTTGACGCGCGGTGGCGTCGTACGTCCGCGTCGTCATGTTACCAAACATGTCCTCCGAGCTATCCTTGTACGTGTCCTCGTAAATGAGCCACGCGTAAAACAATAAAATCATCGGTGTGAACGTGTTGAACGCAATCACCGCCATGGACAACCACGCCGGATACTTTTCCATTTCGATTTCGATAAAGCCTAGAGAACCAGGGCGCTCCATTAACAACTTCTTGTACAACATCGGGTCGTACGGAAGGTTGCACCTAAACACCTCCTTGGTGTCGTCGATGTAGTACCGAACGCTCGTCTCATTCGCCTGGTACACCACGCGGTTCACGCGACCGACGTCGAGTAACTTGTGGAACGCGGTGTACGATGTCTCTGTCGGACACCTATCAGTACCCATCATCGAATACGGGTCACGCAAGTACGCCAAATTTATGTTACGCGTAAAGCGTTCGCCTCGCTTGGAGAAGAACGCCTTGATTGGGTTCTTCTGCTCCTCCTGGTACGCCATGTAATCCCTCGACGTGTCCGCGTACATGCGCTCCAACTTACGCAATACTTTGTTCTTACTCTCCGGGTGCTCGCCAGTTTTGTACTGCACGCGTTCCAACGCTTCTTGCGCGACAACCTCCTTGACGGTTTGTTTCACCCCGCGCCCCTCTGACGCCGCCTCTTCGTCTCGCTGTTGTTGCATATCCTCCAGCGTCATCTTCTGCTTCTTCTGCGTCACGCGTCGACGACGCTGACGCTTCACGGTCTTCTTCGACTCACCATCGGCGTCATCATCGTCACCATCGACATCAGCGTCGCCATCCGCCACTTCAAACACCGCGTTTGCCCGCCCGCCGTCGCCGTCGCGCCGCGCCGTCGCGCTCGACCCCTGCTCACGCACCTTGGCACGCACACCCGACGCACTCGCCGCCTTGGGCGCACCCAACAACACAAATACCGCTACAGCCGCACCAATCGCACCGAACCGCGCCGCTTTCGCCGTCGCTCTACCTTCGCTCGCGCGCGCGCCCGCGTCGTCGCGTCCCAAACCCTCCTCGCTCGCCCGCGCGCGCGTCGCGCACTCTCGCCCGCGCACGCGCACGCACACCCGCGCACTCGCGCGCGATCGACCGCACCTCTCCCGCGCCACGCCTCCACCGCGAACCGCCCCGCGACGCGCGCGCACCGCGCCGCACGGCGCCGCCAACGCGCGCGTCATCGTCGCCCGAAAGCAAACCTAAGCGATGGAGCTCTCCACGATCGTCGCACCTTTTAGTGACGCGCCGTCAGCGAACGGACTCGCGTGCGCGTGCGTGCGCGTGCGCCACGCGGACGAACTCGACGCGTGCGACGCGCGAGGTGCGGGGTGTGCGCGCCGGGCACTCGCGGCGACGACGACGCGGACGCAGACGCAGACGCAGGCGGCGGTGACGCCACTAATGTAAATATGATGCCACGTGTTTACATGAGTGGCGTCGAAACTCGCGAGTCCCTCACGACTTACCTGGTCATGATTGGTCGATTGATAACCGATTTTGAATTTTTGGACCAATCTGTCGCCACT
>JACLAB010003832.1_pt1 | contig 34788 bp, 27 predicted proteins | sample 8027921 | NCBI WGS metagenome assembly JACLAB01 (sample SAMN15725117, study PRJNA655200) | protist metagenome | isolation source: fluorescence activated cell sorting (FACS) single amplified genomes of... | place: USA: West Boothbay Harbor, Gulf of Maine | collected 2000-07-19 | reverse complement strand
AAAGCATCCCGTGGCAGTTGGCAGAGCGTTGCAAAGACACGTGGATGCCATCCCATTATGGGTTTGGATAGACTGGATCCCGCAGTTGTTGTTAGTCTTGCTCAGACCGGAAGCGCCGCACGCCAAAGCGGTGTTGACTCGCTTGGCGTGCGCGCACCCGCAAGCGGTATATTACCAATTGCGAACGTTCTTGCTCGAACGACGAGACGCTTTGGCGCGAAAAACGCAAACGTACAATCAACTCGAAAATACTCCTGTTCCTAAAGACGAAGAGGAGAAGAAAAATCGTGAGCTTTCCTTGAAGAAAGCGCAGTCGTCTTTGGCCGAAGCGCGCGCGGTGTTTCAAGCGGCGAAAGAAACGGTCGATAAACTTCGCGCAAAGTTTGGCAACTTGGTCGCTGAAATTGAAGTTTTATTGAGCGAATTGTGCACTCGATTCGGCTGCGCGCCGGAGGAGCGCTTGTTAGTCGTCGTGCACACGTTGTTACACCGATGTTTCAAGTACCCGTGCGCGACAACGTCTGAGGTTCCGGCGCCATTCAAGAAAGAACTCGCCGGAGTCGCCAAGGCGTGCTTCTCTCCGGACACGTCTTCCAAACACGCTGAGTTCGTGAAGGAGTATAAATCTCAGTACGAACAAGATTTGGACCCGGAGTCGAAATCAGCGAAGGATACGTTTCCGAAAACGTTGGAGCAATTGATTCAAAAGTTGAAAAAATGGAAACGAAAATTGAGCGAAGACGTCGAAAGACGCGTTCCGAATTGTTTGCGATTGGAGGACGAATTACCAAAATTAAGAGACGTGCAATTTCGCGAAGTCGAGGTGCCTGGTTCCCACAAAGCGGAAGTGGCCGCGTTGGCGGCATCAGCAGCCTCTGGTTCAGCGGCAAAAGATCACGCAAAATCGCGGAATCGATTGGTATGGATTGATTCTGAAGTCGACGTCGTTCGCAGACACGGCAACGCGCACCGCGTGATTACGTTTGTCGCCGCGGATGGGACCGAGCACAGGTTTGCGGTGCAAACGTCCTTGACGCCCCAGGCAAGAAGTGAAGAGCGTACGTTGCAATTGTTGGAAGCTTTGAATGCGGTTATGGAACGCCATCCGCAATCGAGACGACGAAACTTGAGATTCTACGCGCCGACGGTCATCCCAGCTTGGCCTCAAGTTCGACTGGTCGAAGACGACAAGAATCAAGGGACGTACGGGGAAGTCTACGAAGCGAATTGCGCTCGTTACGGACGCGATCCGGATATCCCGATGGAACTTTTCAAAGCGGCGTTGAATCCAGCCGTTCTCGGTCAAGTCAGTGGCCCGGAAGCTGTTCTCGAGTTGCGCTTGAAAGCGTTCATGGATATCGCCAGTCAGCACGTCACCGAGAACATCTTCTCGCAGTACATGTACAAGACGTTACCGAATGGCGCGCACTTATGGACGTTTAAGAGACAACTGTGTCAACAACTGGCGTTATCCTCGTTCGTTTCCGCGTTGTTAAGAATCGGTGGACGTACTCCGAGGAAGATATCCTTCGCCAAAAATACCGGCAAGGTGTTCATGTTGGACTTTTACCCGAACTTTGATTCCAACGGTTTAGTCGAATACGCGGAACCGGTGCCGTTTCGTCTCACGAGAAATTTGCACGCCTTCTTCACGCCATTTGGCGTCAAAGGTGACTTTGTGGCCACCATGGCCGCGGCTGCGCAAGCGTGCGCCACCCCTGGTCGAAACGTGCGCATGCACTTGGACGTGTACTTCCGCGACTCGTTGACCATTTGGCCGTGGCGACAGCAGCAGCAAGCGCAACAACAAAACGTCGACGCGAACGACGCCGCCGCGAAAACGAGTGCCGCTGCTGCCGCGTTCTTCTCCGAACCCGACGCCTCTACCGTCAACGAAATGGCCAAAGCGAACGTCGAAGAAGCCATGAAACGCTTACCAATCATCGCTCCGATTCCAACCGCGAAGTCCTTAATCGCCCAAACGCAAGGCGGCGGCAACGACGCGCAGCAGTTGCAATCGGTGCAAAAAGGTGTCATTCATTTGGTCGAAAGCGCGTTGAACCCGAAGAATTTAGCGCGCATGGAAGTGTCCTGGCAATCTTGGTTGTAATGTGTAATAACTCTATCATATAATAATAAGCTCCATCGTATCTCTTCGCTCAATCCTCGTCATTCTCCGCACAACTTCTCCAAAGTAGTACTTTAGGGGAAATGACGAACACCTAAACTAATAGAAAAGGGATTTTGATGTCATCATCACCACCACTACCTTCGTACAGACGCATAGAAACCTTAGAATTCTCCAAATCTATCCCTTCGTCCATCTTGGACGATATCTGTCCCTCTCGTTTGAAATCAACGTCGACTTTTCATGCCGTCAAACACACGAGAGAAGCGGCGAAAAAAAACTGCCTCGGGAAACCAATTCTTGATTTGAACCATCCGGCGTATCCTGCGTACGGATTATTCGCGTCTCGGAAGCTCTCGAGTTTGGAGCGCGTGATTGATTATCACGGGTTCGTGACTTTGAACGGGGAGGAGGATAAGGAAAGCGATTACACGTATTCGTTTGCAAAGAGACGGTTGGTGATTGATGCGAATGCAGTTGGCACAGAGGGAGATTTTCGAGGCATTCGGGAAAAGCCGAACGCGGAGTTTTTTGAATATCGCGACCGAGTGGGGGATTTAAAGTGCGGAATCCGAGTGAAGAAAGGCGAAATTATTGGGAAAGGAGATGAAATATGCGTAAATTACGGGAAAGGGTTTTGGTTGCATCGATTCGGGAGAGAGGCTTTGGAGAAGGCGTCGCTCTCGACGCGGGGTCCCCGTCGAGGAGGGGAAGGTTGAATGTAGCTTTTTAAAGAGGAGACATCAGTGCACGTTGTATTACGAATAGATAAGTATTAGGAATAATAGATTCTGGTACTATTATTAGTCCTCTTCGTCGCTGCTTTCGTCGTCTTCCGACTCGCTCTCGGCTTCTCTCAACCATTTCACGAACGGCGCGGCTTTCTTTAAGAAGACCAAATCTTTCTCCTCAGCGTCGTCTTTTTCATCCGCCCAGGCTAAAACGGCCGATTCAGAGAGGACGTCGGCGTCGTATAAAAGATGTAAGATCTTTGCAAACGCGTTGGCAACGTGTTTCCCTTGACAATCTTTGAACGCGCCTTCTTCGGCGCAAAATTCTTCCAACGTTAACAACACTTCCACCTGGTCGTCTTCGGATTTGAGAAACTTGGCCAGCAACGGCGCGTAGCGTTTGACGTGTTTTTTCACTCTCGAAACGCACTCGTTGGCATCGGATGGGAATTCAGTTGGAAAGAGTTTACGAAACTGCTTGTCGCATTTGGCAGTTGGCGGCATGGATAACGCAAACATGGCGCACAAAACGTACCGCGCGATATCCGCGAAGGTTCTGTTCTCAGCCATTTTCAAACCTTGAAGCTCCACCGTAACGTTTTCGTCGATGGTATCGTCGCGCAACGCTCTCAAAAAGGTTTCCGAGACTTCTTTGTGGAAGTGCCGTTCGTCGGCGTCGGAGTCAGAGTCCGAGTCTTCCTCCATTTCGTCGTCCTTGTCTTCGTCTTTGTCACCCGACGCGTTCGCTTCTTTTTTGACTTCAATCTCGCCTACTTTGTTATTGCTACTTTTCATCTCGTTCGGATAAGTTCTCTTCTTTGGAACCACACCCGGGACTAGCGATTTCGTTCGAAACGATGGGCATATCCATCGGTAACCTTTGCCACCGGCGCCGACGGATTGAGCATTAGAGCACTCCTCGTCCGGGCCTAAATGTAATTGCTCGGCAAACTTCTTCGCCATTTCTTCACCGTATAAGTGTTCGAAGTCGTTGTGATGATGATGATGATGATGCTCGTCTCTTTCCAAGTGCGACCCGTTCGAATCTTCACCAGACATTGTCGACGACGAGTCCGAATCCGAGTCCGAATCGTCGTCCTCGCACGACGATTGAGGCACGCAGCCGATTCGAGAGTTTGGGGCGAGCTCAAAGTTTTTCCCGATGACTACTTCGGTACCAACAACGGATCCGGCATGGATGATGGCCTTTTCGCCAATTTTAGCGTTGCAACCGACGAGCGCGTGCGTGAGTTTCGCGTCGTTTTCGACGATGCATCCGTCAAAGAGAACGCAGTTGGTGATGGTGACGTTTGAGCCGATGGAACAATTTTGACCGATGATCGCGTCTCGCAAGACACATTTCGCGCCAATTTTCGTGTTTCTGCCAAGAACACATCCCGACTGAATGAACGCAGATGTATCAACGGTCACGTCGTCGTCTGCGAACGAGTTCTCGAATCGGGAAACGCAATGGCCTTTTCCCGCCGCAATCTTGCGATAGTTGCTCTTTCGAAACTTCGTCCCTTCTTTATTCGTGTTGTCGAAGAGCACGCAGTTTCCATCGATGGTTTGCGGGTGGCAATACCCTCTCACCACATCTCTTCCAATCGCGCCAAAGCTTCTCGCATCGTTCGCTCTCGCGCAATACTCGCTCCCCAAATCGATAAAGTGCGCGTGCAACTGGTTGCCTAACTCGCGTTCGTCGAGAACGCCGCACACAAAATCTTTCCGAATAGATTGGTAATCGAAATTGTCCGTGAACAACATCAAAACTTCCGGCGAGCAAATGTCCACGCGTAAATCTCGAGCGTTCGTTTCTACTTCCACTTCTTCGTGTTCGCTAAATAAAGCGGCGTCGATGGTAAACGGACCTCCTGTGGCTTTGGTGACGCCTCCTTTAGATTCCTTAAACGCGACAATCTTGAATTCATCTTCGTTTTTGTTGTTGATGTTGTTCGCGTTATTATTATTACTATTACCGTTCTCGCTCTCTTCTTTATTACTCCTCGAACCGCCGGAGCTCCCAAAACTCGTCCTCGCTAGCCCAAGCATCAGCTCTGCTTCGCCAAACTTCCCTTCCCTCGAGTCTCTCCCGTCTCTCGCGAAACACAGCGTCGCCACGCACAACTTATCCTTCTTCCTCCTCTGCTTATGTTTTGCCACCGCTCGGGACAAATCCACGTTCGCCACGATATCTCCGGTGCACAAAATGAAATCATGATTGATCACTTGTTGCTGCTCGACGAATCGCAACGCGTCGCCGACCGTTTCCTGTTATTATCATACGTGTGAAAGGTAAGTCAAACGGTCTCTCGCATCGCGCGCCATCGAACAAACGTAACAAATCAATCGCGAGAGCGCAAAGACGACGAGAAGAGAGAATAGCCATCACCAAAATCTATAACGAAACGTACCAAATTCGCGCTTTGCAAAAGCCGTATCGTAAACCCACTCCCGGTCGCGTTCGCTCCGGCGCCGCTGCTCCCTTTCTTCGCGCTCGACGACGACTCGCACAAAAATCCCCCTCTTCGCTTCCCGTGCTTTTCAAGAGCTTCCCTTTGCTTTTTCCCGCACACCACGAATATCTCCTTCGCACCGTTCGAGATTAAAAACTCCAGCGTTCGATCGAGCAAAGCGACGTTCGCGAGTGGGAGCAAACAGTTCGGCACGGATGATGACGACAACGTTTCGTCCTCCTCCTCCTCGTCATCCGTCGCGCGAGACCGACGACGATGCGATAAAGGCCGGAAATGGTCGTGCTCGTCAAAGTCGCACAAGACGACCGCTTGGAGGGTCTCTTTCGCGTGGTGGTCCGAAAATGCCATGACGTGTCGTTATTACGTGCGCGCGAGAGAACGCTCTCAATCGTGTGTTTGTATGTGTGAGGTTTTCGGTTTGCGCTTTTCTTTGTCGCGAGTGAGAGCCCTTTTTAACTTTGAAGAAGAGTTTTGTTCACTTTGATGTGTGATGAAGAGTAAGGGAAATTTTCGTCTATTTCTGCGCGAGATGAACGTGCAACGATGCATTATGTGTAAACATCTAGGACTTCTATAATAGATAACAGAGCAGCTAAAAGCAGAGCTAATGATGAATGCGCACGTGGCTTTGCAAACTACCAGATGTACGAAAACACTTCTTGCACACATCACATTCGTACGGTTTCTCGTTCGTGTGAATACGCATGTGCCTCTTCAAATTGCTAGCTTGAGTAAAACGCTTCTTGCACACATCACATTCATACGGTTTCTCGTTCGTGTGCGTACGCATGTGAACTTTCAAATTGCTAGCTCGAGTAAAACGCTTCTGACACACATCACATTCGAACATCTCGTTCGTGTGAATACGCATGTGACTTTTCAAACGACCAGATTCACTAAAACGTTTCTCGCACACATCACATTCATACGGTTTCTCGTTCGTGTGAATACGCATGTGCGTTGTCAAATTACTAGATGTACGAAATCTCTTCTCGCACACATCGCATTCGTACGGTTTCTCGTTCGTGTGAATACGCACGTGGCTTTGCAAACTACCAAGTTGATTAAAGCGCTTCTCGCACACGACACATTTATACGGTTTCTCGTTCGTGTGAGTACGCATGTGTCTTGTCAAATTACTAGAATTACGAAAAGCTTTCTCGCACACATCGCACTCGTACGGTCTCTCGTTCGTGTGAATACGCGTGTGGACTTTCAAAGCATTAGAATGACGAAAACGCTTCTCGCACACTTCACATTCGTACGGTTTCTCTTTCGTGTGAATACGCATATGTACGGCCAATTTAGATGCGCTAACAAACACCTTCTCGCAAACATCACATTCGCGCTCTCTCTTTCTCTTCACTCCTTTAGCATGTTGAGTACGCACGTGCGATTTCAAACTACCAGATTGACTAAAACGTCTCCCGCACACATCACATTCGTACGGTTTCTCTTTCGTGTGAATACGCATGTGCTTTTTCAAATCATCAGATCGACGAAAGGACTTCTCGCACACATCACACTCGTACGGTCTCTCGTTCGTGTGCGTACGCATGTGTATGGCCAAGTGGGATGGACTTCCAAACACCTTCTCGCAAACATCGCACTCGTGTTGTTGCGTCCTCTTTCTCTTCTCTCCCTTACTCGCGCTCGTTTCTTTTCGTATCTCCTCGTTCTGCTCGTCTTCCTCCTCCGTCATCTTCGTCGTCAGGGTATCGTCGTCTCTCGCGTAAAGTTCTCCTTTTTAATGACGCGCGAATATTCCCCTAAAGTTTCCCCTTTTAGAGAACAACACCACCAACAACAACACTCTTAAACTCGCGACGAGAGAGATCTAGAGAGAGAGAATAAGAGAGAAATATGTCCAACAACAACGAGGAGGACGATTTACTCTACGGCGACATCGTCACCAGTCAAGGCGAGGACGGGCGAGAAAGTTTACGAGTCACGCGAGACAGATTGGAGAAGAGCGAGAGACACCACGCAGAACGGATCGAACAGTTGGAAGCAAAAGTCAAACAGTTGGAAACAGAAAACGAACGGATAACGAAAGAGAATAGGATTTTAATGCAGAACATATCGAGCTTATACGATACGGCGAAACTCGAGTTGAAAAGGAAAGACGCGATGTTGCACGAAGAGAGGATGAAGAGTTTTAATGTTGGGGGTGGTGGAACACAACGAGGAGGAGGGGGAGGAGGAGGAGGAAAAAATCCGCCGCCGCCGAAACCGCCGCCTGGAGGACCACCTTCCGGGAAGAAGAAATAGGCGCGCACACATGCATAGTTACGTTTTAGTTTATATAGTAGTTTTAAATATTCATAGTTTAGAAGAAGACACGCGCGCGACTCCCCGTTGTCCTCGCGAGTGAAAAATGTTTCGCTCATAAGTACTACTAGATTTCTATCTTTTTTACAATTCTACGTGCTGCTACATCGCGCTAAAGTACACTAATTGGCATCTCTTCTTTCAAAAACCTCATGGTATTCGGCCCTCCCGGCGTGTGACTGTCCGTCTTAACAATCTTTTCCAACACTTCTAAACTCGCGGGATCCTCCACGGTTCCCCAGATGGTGTGGTCGAATTTCAACCACGTGGCTGGTTTTTCGCCTAAATAGACGAAGAAATCCGGCCCAGCGGAGCCTCCGGCCCACCCGACGTCGCCGTATTCCATCAATTTTTGAAACTGAAACGTTTCTTTGTTCGCTCGAACGACGAAGGACCGCAACACGCCTTGGACGAGGAAACCCGGTTCCACGCGATACAACTTGCAACTCTTCCCTTGACACGCGTTCTCGGTCTCCGCTAAATCTGTGAGATACTCCACCGATTTCCTGTGCCACTCCGGTTTCAAGTGAATCGTAAACTTTCCAACTGGAGTCTGAATGGATACTTGCTCCTTCAAAGTCTTCACACGCGTCTCGCCTCCGCCCTCCTCCCCTACGTTTTCGGATTTCACGAAATCCTTCATCAACATCCCGCTCGTCCAAGGCACGTTCGCGTCGCCTTCCGTCGCCCCGTTCCGTAACTTTGGTCTCTCCACGTCTGGATTTTCAACGCGTTTCAACCAACACTGTCCTTTGCACCAACTCTCGTCGCAAAAGACGTACACGTTGCATCCGCTCGTATTCGCGCACTTTTCACAACAGTCCGAGATACTTTTCGTTGGTCCAACGGCGACGCCATCGAGGACGACCGCGCCGTCGTATTCGCAGTTTTTGTGCACGTCTGGACATTCGTAACGCTCTGTCTTCTTCTGAACCTCCTTCTCGTTCTCCTTTTTTTCCAATAACGCGCTTCTTTCTCCCGCGGATGATGACGACAAAGACGACGGTTCCTCCTCTTTCGCATCGTCCGACGATCCTTTCTGGTCGTTGTTTTGGTGCGACGAAACCGACGAAAACGGACGATGCTTCCGAGAGAAAAACAACCCCGCGAGAGAGAAAAAGAGCAACACCATCATCATCAGGAGCGCTGCGTTTCTCTTCTTCTTCTTCTTCTTCTTCGCGTTTCGTAAAGGTTTCATCATCAAAGTTCTGTCCGTTATTTAGTCACGCAAAGAGGTGAATTTTCCTCCATTTTATCCACTTTTTAGCGCGAGAAACTTCACACGCGCACGCGCACTTTTGAAAGGGAGAGATACTTTCGAGCGCGTTCAAAATGACCACGACGACGACGTCGACGCATCGCGGGGTTTCTTTCGTTCCGCGTCGTAAAAAAAGTGCAAGAACATTTGCATCGCAGCAACAGACGAAGCGTCAACGGAGAAGGAGAAGAACACCAACGAGAACACCAGTCAAGTGTCAATCGAAAGAACTGGAAACTGCACTCATTCGAGAACAAACCATCGTTCAAGACCTGGTCGGGTGGTGCATAGAAAACGGATTCAGCGGTTCCGGGCTCGGCGTGCGACCAAGCACGAGTGGGAAAGGCAGAGGTCTGGAAGCGACGAGATTGGTCGAAAAGGACGAGTGCGTGTTGACGCTCCCGTTGAGATCCGGGATCGTAGACGAGGCTAAAGGACATCCGGAACACACGCGAGAAGTGATTGAAAAAGCACCCTGGGGCGTGCGATTGGCGTGTAGGCTTTTGCAAGAGCGAAAGAAAGGAGCAGAGAGCGCGTACGCGGCGTATTTAGAGTTGATTCCGGAAAATGTGGAAACGAGTCCTTTGCATTACGCAAGCGAGGAAGTATCGCGCATCTGTTACCCGCCGATGGAGAAGGAAATCGAGGAGATGCGAAAAGCGGTGAAGAAATGGTACGACGACTTAAATGCAGGCGAAGGGAAGGAGGCGTTAGCAGGGGCTTCGGAGGAGGAGTTTAAGTGTGCCGTCGCGGTGGTGCATTCGCGAACGTACGGGGTGAGTTCCGGGGATACCGGGGAGGGATACTTTCGAGCGCTTTTACCGTTGGCGGATTTATTGAACCACGGCGGCGACGAGTATATCGACGAAACGAGAAGCAGCACGTCGACGGTTTCGACCGAAACTGTCGCGTGGTCGGAAATCACCGACGAGGAAGACGAGAGCGAGATTGCGTTTACGGCGCAAAAAACATTAGAACCCGGAGAGGAAGCGTTGATGTCGTACGGCGAACGTTCCAACGACCACTTTTTGCTCTACTACGGCTTCGTGCCGCGAAAAAACCCGCACGACGACGTCATCATATTTGAAAACTTTGACTCGGCAATGATGTGGCACGCCATGTGCTTCGACGAGTTCTGGAGACGCGAAGACATCGCCATCAGAGAACAAAACGCCGTTCGCGCGTACAAAGAAACCAGCAAAATGCTCCGAGAAACCTCCGACGGCGCTTTGATAGACGCCGAACCTCGATTGAAAGTCTTATCAGACGGGAGAGTCGACGCGAGAGTCTTAGCCGCGTTCGCCGCTTTATACGCCGGCGACAGCGAACTCGCAAACAACCAAGAAACCGACCGCGAATCCTTAAACGCCGCGCGCAAAGACGTCGCCTTGCGATGCGAACAGTTGATCCAAACCGTCCAAAAGCAAAGCGGCAAAGGCGAAGCCGAGGAGATGTTCTCGGAGGATAGCAGTAATAAAAGCCGTAATAAGAATAACAACAACAACAACAACAATAGTAATAATACGAATACGAATAACAGAAATAATATAGAAAACGTCGTGGATGCGTTCAGACGGCACAAGATGTTCATTTTGCGGGACTGCGTCCGGAAGTTGAGCGTCGCGTTGTGATTTCGAGAGAAGTCTTTGACACAAGAAAACAGTTGAAATCCATCACATAAAAATCACTTCATATTCGTAGTAAAGAAAACACACGCATCAACGCGCGAAGAAGCGCGTTTACTCTCCTCCTCTCTGGCTGTTTCCTCTTTGCTCGTTTTTTCTGCGCTTTTGCGTGTACTAAAGGTGTCGCGACCTAGGTGAACACGATGACGGGAAAAGAACATCCTCCTCCAAAGGTGTCGTCCTCCGTGTTTGCGTCCGTGCCTTCTTTGGAATTCCACGAAGAAATCGTGTCCGAATTACTCTCGAAAGACGGCATCGCGGTCCTCGCGGAAGGGTTAGGTGTAGCCACGGTTTTGGCGATGACGATAAAAAAGTCGCACGAAGAAGCGACGAGGAAAGAGACGAGGAGGAAAGAGAAGATGCGTTTGTTTGAGGAGGAAAAGAAGGAGACGATTGGAGAGGCGTTTGTGCTTCCTGCTGCTGCTGCTAAAACTGCGACGACGACGCAGACGACGATGCAGACGACGACATCGAAGAAAGAAGAAGAAGACAATACTAATAACAATATGGTGAAACCGAAAGTGGTTGTCATAGTTGGCGCGTCGGAAACGTTACGAACGGCGACGATTCGAGAATACGAACGGTTGTATCCGGAAGTCGCGCACGCGCCTTTAGACGTCACCGCGGACGTCTCGATGGCGATTCGGGCGAGGAATTACGCCATAGGAACGCCGTGTTTTGTCACGAGTAGGATATTTGCGGTAGATTTGTTGGCGAATAGGTTACCGGCGGAGAATGTGGCCGGGATGATTGTCGCGAACGCGCACTCGGTGGAAGATATTTCTGGCGAAGGTTTTTGCGCCAGATTGTTTCGCGAAAAGAACAGAAGAGGTTTTATGCGAGGTTTGACCGATCGCCCGTACGACGCGTCGAAAGCGTTTGAAGGCGTGGAGAGGTCCATGAAGTCGTTGTTTGTGAGGAACGTGACGTTTTGGCCTCGGTTTCGGATGAACGTGAAGAGCTGTTTAGACCCGCACGAACCGAACGTCGTCGAGTTGCGACAAGAGATGACGGAGGATATGAAAAAGATTCAAGAAGCTATCGTGCAGGTGATGGATCAGTGCATGAAAGAGTTGCGGAAGAGCGATTTTGTGGACGTGGCGGAGTTGACGGTACAATCTGGTCTGTTCAAATCGTTCGACGCGACGATTTCGAGACAGTTGGAGCCGATGTGGAACATCGTTCCGAGGAAGACGAAACAGTTGGTGAGGGATTTACGAACGTTGCGACGGTTAGCCGATTTAGTGTTAAAAATAGACGCGGTATCGTTTCTAAAACATTGCGAAATGTTGAAAGTCACCGAAAGGTATGACTCGTATTGGATGTTTTCGGATGCGGCTGGGGAGATTTTCAAACGAGCGAAAGACCGCGTCTATCGATTAAAGAGGAAACCAATTGAAATTTCCAAGCAGAAGAAAGAAGAGCTGAGAGCGTTGAACATTAAAGAAGAGAAGAAGTACGAGACGAGTGTTGTCCCAACGTTTGAACCGATGCCGAAGTGGATGTTACTGGAGGAAGTCATTCAGGAGATTCGCGAAGATGCCTCGGATAGAAAGTTGCCGAAGGACGATCAGAGGATCGTCGTCGCGGCGAAAGACGAGGCAGCGGTGAGAGTGTTGGAGATGTTGTTAGTGCACGGATCGGAAAAGGTTTCGAACGCAAAGTGGGAAGACTTTTTGAAGTCGAGAGTAGGAAGAGCGTCCACGGCGGCGAAAGTGCAGGAACAACAGCTTCAGCAACAACACGCTGGAGGACGAGGTCGCGGCGGCGGCAGAGGCGGGAATTTTTACTCCGCGTCGTACGGTCGAGGCAGAGGCGGAGTAAGAGGCGGACGAGGTTCTGGACCTGGAATCGGTCGAGGCGGGCGCGTCATGGGGTATAACAACGCCCAAGGGCTAGCCGGTGGATTCTCCATGCCTGCGGACGAGCGAGACGCGCTGGCGAAAGAAGCCTTGAGGCGCGCCGAGGAGAAGAAACAGAAGAGAAAGGTAGAGCGCCTAGCCGCACGTTCGGACATCGACCCTTCTTCGTTAAACTCTACGGAAGAACAGAACGACGATGAAAGCGATGCAAAAGTAAAGAAGACAACGAAGAAGGGAAACGATGAAGACAACGAAGAAGACGAAGAAGACGAAGTCGCGCTCGCCTCTCAGAAGAATCGTAAAGAGGGCATTTACTTCGTTCCCATCGACGCGCGCGACCCATCGCAGTTAGCCATCTACGCACCAAGCTACGTCATCGTGTACGACCCAGACGCTGCCTTTATTCGCGAACTCGAGGTCTTTGCCGCGTCTCGACCGCAGAGGAAACTGACCGTCTACTTCTTAATGCACGATAACTCGACGGAAGAGGAGAAATATCTCGCCGCGATTAAACGCGAAACGGCGGCGTTCGAGCGCTTGTTCATGATGAAACAACACATGGCCGTGCCAGAAGAACAAGAAGGCCGCTTGTACGAACTCGACGAAGAGGAAGAAAAGGAAGAAAAGGAAGAGCGGCAAACGAGCACGAACCCAATGCAGTTGGCGCTTTATAAAGAGCGACAGATGAAACTCAAAAAACCGTTGTTTGCAAACGACGCTTTAGATTTGAAAAAGAAGATGGAAGACGATGCCGTGTCGACGCGCAAAGCAGGCGGAAGAGTCATGAAACGACTGACTTTACTCCACGTCGTCGTCGATATTCGCGAGTTCATGTCCACGTTGCCGGCGGTTTTACACCAGTGCGGATACACTCTTCTACCGTGCACGCTCGAGGTTGGCGATTACGTGTTATCTCCGGACATATGCGTTGAAAGAAAAGCTATTCCAGATTTAGTCCAATCGCTGAAATCCGGTCGTTTATACACGCAAGCCGAAGCGATGTGTAAACACTACAAGACGGCAATTTTGTTGATTGAATTCGACAAAGATCGTTCGTTCGCGTTGCAACCAAAAGGCGAAATTCCCGCACAAATCAATCCGGATTCTTTGCAGACTAAGTTGACGTTGCTCATACTTAAGTTTCCAAAGTTGCGCATCATTTGGTCGCCAAACCAACGATTCACGGCGCGAGTATTTGCGGGATTGAAAAAAGTCGAAGACGAACCAACCATCGAGAGAGCGACGCGAGTGGGCGTGCCGGACGATTTTGCAAAAACCGCGGACGGCGAGGACGACGATGAAAACGTCGACGAACGCGGTTTTAACAAAAATGGCATCAATCAAGCCGCGGTCAACTTTTTGCGTAAACTTCCAGGAGTTACGTCCGGTAACTATCGCAACGTCATGCGCCACTGTCGCAACATCCAAGAAATTGGCGATAAAACGATGGAAGAGTTACAAACCATTTTAGGCGATAAACGACGCGGGAAACTTCTCTACGATTTCCTTCGCTACGACTTAACGCAATTCCACGACTCGCCAGATTTACCGAAATCGAGAGAAGTGACGCACGAGATGCGACAGAAAATCGTTGAGATCGGCGAAAGGGAGAGGAGAGAACGGTTGGAGGCGTGGAAGAAAGAACGCGAAGCGGCGGAGGTGAAAGCGAACGTCTCCAAGGCTGAATTAGAAACGTTAGATTAGGCACTAGCAGCATTAGCACACAGAAGAAAAGAATACTGAAATAGTATTGTTGGATGAAATACGAGTTCATTCCTATGTGGGTACTTTTACGCTACGAATTACAAACATAACTACTATTGCCTGCCGGTATTTATTTCTACTTGTTTTTTTAACCGATGCGTCGTCTCGGTTTGATCGTTCTTTGGTTCTTAAACACCTCCTCGTCGTCGTTTAACGGTCGCACTTCCCCGTCCACCGGTGCGACGTACGGATCTTTCGCGTTTTTCCCTAACGGCGTCACTAACAAAGCAAACCCACCCTTCGGTCTCTTCGCGGCGTGTTTTCGTCGACTCTCTCTCTTCAAACTCGCCCCGGTTACGCCCGTGTTAAAATCCAACCTCTCCTTGAACGTTTTCACCAACTCCCTCTCCTCTCTCATGGCTAACTTCTCCGGATCGACTTTTAGCCCCGGCGTCCTCTCGTTCGCTTCTTCTCCCGTCAACACCTCGAAACTTGGATACGTCGGCACGTCCACGTAGTGCCGCTCCCCGGCGCCTCTCTCCGACGTCCCGAACACTGCCTCGAACCGCGCCTCCAAATCGTAATCCAACTCCTTCCCGTTTTTAATCCACTCCGCCTCGCGACGCTTTAGCGCTAAAATCGCCATAATCCGTTGTTCTCTCACCATGTACTCCTTCGCTAAATTTTCCGAAGAATATTTCACCGGGTCTTTTTTGTGGTCTAAATACATCTTCGTTTTCACGCGGTCGCTTAAGATTGAGTTCTTTTGCGAAAGGAAATTATGGATGGTTTCCTTCCTCGGGGTTGCGTCGTATAACCACCCCCAGGGTTCGCCTTTTCGGTATTCCCAGGATTTTGAAACCAAGTTCTTTCGCGAAGCGTGTCGCATTTCCACTTTGGAGGTGTCGTTCTCTTCTTTGTCTTCCGATCCTTCTCCGCCTTTTCCTCCTTCTTCTTCTTTGTTGTCGTCATCGTCCGAAGAAGAAGAAGACAAAGAAGAGAAAGAAGAAGAACACGCGCAGAATACTAATCCGTTGTTTCCGTTCCTCGAGGAATGACGTAACTCTCGGGCGACTTTTCGCAACAACATGACGACGACAAAAGTGTTTATTTATTATGGAGAGGTTTTTTCTGCTTGACAAAAGGTCAAATTTTTAGACATCGAGCACGAGTGGACGATACGTTTGAGTATGCGCTGTTGTTCGGTATCTGCGATGAATGCTCGACGTGTATGTGTTTATAGTTAGAAGTACAAATGATTGGCTAATGTTGAGTACGCATGTGGTACTTTAAACCAGTAGCGTGACGATACCTCTTCTCGCACGCGTGGCATTCAAACGGTTTCTCTTTCGTGTGCGTACGCTTGTGCCTTTTCAAATGTTGAGATTGACGAAAACGCTTCTCGCACACATCGCATTCATACGGTTTCTCGTTCGTGTGAATACGCATGTGCTTTTTCAAATTACCAGATTGACTAAAACTCTTCTCGCACACATCGCATTCATACGGTTTCTCGTTCGTGTGAATACGCATGTGCGCTTTCAAATGATGAGATTCACGAAAAGCTTTATCACAAACATCACATTCGTACGGTTTCTCGTTCGTGTGAATACGCATGTGCTTCTTCAAATTACCAGAATCACTAAAACGCTTCTCGCACACATCACATTCATACGGTTTCTCGTTCGTGTGCGTACGCATATGTCTGGTCAAATCGGATGGAGATCGAAACACCTTCTCGCAAACATCGCACTCGTGCCCTCTCTTCCTCTTCCCTCTCGTCGTCGTCGTCTTTTCTTTTCGTATCTCCTTTTGCTCGAAGATTTCAAAAACGACTTCATCCTCGTCAGGAATCCTCAAACACAACACCGGTGGTTCTTCTTCTTCTTCTTCTTCTTCTTCTTCTTCTTCTTCTTCTTCTTCTCTCTCCTCCACAGCACTCGCAACCACCACCGTCTCTACGTTTACCGCGCGTTTCGGATGTTTATTCTTTCGTCTCGACATTTGATCAAAGAGCGAGAGAGAGAGAGGAGTATTCAGAGAGGAAAAAAAAAATTGAGACGTTTTGCAGGAATAAATGAGACCAATGTTGTGGAAAAATCGACAGAGTAAAAATGAGCGACCAACCTCTTCCTCCTGTTCCTCCTCCTCCTCCGGGAGAAAACGAGGAGGATATTCCTCCTCCTCCTCCTCCTCCTCCTCCTCCTCCTCTGCCTCCGGCAGATGAAACGGTCTCTCTCGAAATTGATTTCGAAAAACTGGCCGAGCGCGCCGCGGTGATCGCGCGGGAACAACAACACCAACAACAACACCAACAACAGAAAAAGAGGAAACAACGAGATTCACCATCGGGAAAGAAGAATATACCGCCACCGCCGATGCCGCCCGTCTCGCTCGGAGGCACAGTTTTAGACGAAGTGGATTTGGAAAGGATTAAAGTTGGAGATAATCGATGGGGGATCGCGCTGAGTAGCTGCGTGGAGTATCCAAACAAGAAGTATTTTTTCAGGTATGATGCGTTCGTTGGTGTTGTGTGTTTTTCCCAAACGGAATGAATATGCGCGAATATCGATGACGACGAGGATGATGTGGATGATGCCACCCGTTCGTTTTGTTTTTTTGTCTCTCTCTCTCTCTCTCTCTCCGTTTTGTCGTCGTCCTCGAAAAACGTTCGACTCACATCTCATTTTCTCATCTCTCTCTCTTCTCCCGTATCGTTGTTATTAAAAACAGCCGCAAAGACTCCAAAGTCTGCCAGTGGGAAACGCCGAAAGAGCTCAAAGGAGGCCTGCAAAAAAATCTGCGCATATGCCCGCTCGAAGCGACGTTACTGCCGCAAAACACCATGCCGGAAAGCGGGTGGGTGGAATTAACAACAACAACAAACGCAGCGAGTAGTATCGACAAACACAACGACAACAACAAAGAAGGCAAAAAAGAAAGCCGAACGGAAGAAGAGAAGACGCAAACGGCGAACGCGAAGAGTAGTAGTAAGAAAAAATATTACTGGCACCCGGCGTCCAAACAGGTCACCTGGCAAAGGCCGAGACGAGAGGAACACGAAGTCCAGGAGGCGGAGATTCTCCCGTTACAGTTTATTAGCGAAAGCGCCCAATAAGGCGTATAGGAAGAAGCATAGAGATTTTGACTTGACTAGAGAAAAAGCGATTACTAAAACCCTAAACACTAATCGAATCCTGAAGAGATAAAATATAGGGAAAAATTCAGCTCATTTTGCTCACTAATCTTGACCCGTTTACTCTACATAAACACGCACAAAGCTTCGAGTTTAGAGGAAAAAACACTTTGACGACGAGGATAATGATGATGATGTCGACGAGGAGGATGATGATGATGCCGACGACTGCGACGACGTCGTCGTCCAAGAACAACAACAAGAACAACAAAAATGATGATGCGTTTTTTAGTCGTCGCAGCACGAATACTAATGGAAAGAGTTCGAAGAAGATGGTTCGCGCGATGGCCTCGGGAGGAGAAACCACAGAAAGGGCGTTCGATCCTCGCGAGTACCGTCGTCAGCTCGGGAAATCCGATCAGTACACGCGTAAATTCTTGAACGACCCAGAGGCGAAGAAAACTATGGAAGATGAAGGCATCGGGTACTCGATGACTGGGTTGGTGGCGCAAATGAAGGAGAAAAACTTTGTCCACGTGGAAGGAGAAGTAACGGTGAAACTGGCGGATAGCTACGGTTTTTGCTGGGGCGTCGAACGCGCCGTGCAAATGTGCTACGAGGCGAGGAAACAGTACCCGACGGAGAAGATGTGGATTACGAACGAGATTATTCACAACCCGACGGTGAATATGCGTCTGAGCGAGATGGGCGTGAACTTTATCGAAGAGAAGGGTGGGGTGAAGAACTTCGAGCCGGTGCAATCCGGTGAGGTTGTGGTGTTGCCGGCGTTTGGTGCGTCTATTCACGAGATGAAGTTGTTGGCGGAGAAAGGCGTGTCGATTGTAGATACGACGTGTCCGTGGGTCTCCAAAGTATGGAACGCGGTGGATACGCACGCGAGGAAGGAGTTTACGAGTATCATTCACGGTAAATACGCGCACGAAGAGACGGTTGCTACCGCGAGTTTCGCCAAGACGTATTTGGTGGTGAAAGATATGAAAGAGGCGAGTTGGGTGTGCGATTACATTTTGAACGGCACGGCGACCAAGGAGGAGTTTATGGAAAAGTTCAAAAACGCGCACTCGGACGGGTTCGATCCGGAAAAAGATTTGGATGCGGTTGGTGTTGCGAACCAAACGACCATGTTGAAAGGAGAAACTGAAGCGATCGGCAAATTGTTCGAGAGAACGATGATGGAGAAGCACGGGGTTCAAAATTTGGGCGAGCACTATTTGGTCACGGATACCATTTGCGACGCGACGCAAGAAAGACAAGACGCGATTTACAAGTTGGTGGACGAAAAGCCAGACATCATGATGATTGTCGGTGGTTTCAACAGTTCAAACACCTCGCACTTGCAAGAAATCTCCGAAGATGCGAACATCACCTCCTTCTGGGTAGACACCGCGGATAGAATCGATACCGAAAACAACAAAATCTCCTGGAGAACCTCGCACGGCGAAATGCGAGAGACTGAAAACTGGTTGCCGGAAGGTAAGTTGACCGTCGGCATTACCAGTGGCGCGAGTACGCCGGATAAGGTTGTCGAGGACGTGTTAGAGGCGATCTTCGCGTCCAAGGCGAAGACCGCGGCTGGCGTGGCTCGATAAAAAGTAGAGAGAGAGAGAGAGAAAGAGAGAACGTTTTTAAAGAAAGAACGCTCGACGCCGCCCGCGACTTGACTTACTTGTGCATCATATATATATATATAACACGTACTTTAAACAGTAATAATACTCTCTTTACCGCATCATCATCATCCCGTTGAATTCGATTTTGCACCGCACCATCCTCCCGTCGTATTTACTCCTTTCGCCACATTTTTCACCAAAACCTCCAGACTTTCCATGCACACATTCGCGACCGTCGAACGACACTCCTTGGACAACGGCGACCGGGGCCAAATCTACTGCGAATACATTTACGCCGAAAAAGACGACGAGTTCAGAAGTAAAAACGATAGAGATGACGACGGCACAAACATCGTGTTCCTCGTCGACGGCGTGTGCAACGACGGTTTCCAATTCGAAAAGTTCATCGAAAGGTGTTGCAGTCACAACTGTTACGCGATACGATACGATTACCGAGGCCACGGCCGATCGTCGAATTGCTCGAACGAGAAACCACTGACGGTGGAAACGTGCGTGTCGGACATGAAGAAAGTTTTAGAGCACTTTTACCGGACGCATCCGAATTTATTACTCAAAGAAGGAGCGTTAGAGGAGGAAAGAGGCCCAAGGAGGAAAAAGAGGCCGTGGTCTCGCAGACGACGAGTGACTTTAATTAGTTACAGCTTAGGCGCACAAGTCGCATTGAAGTTTGCGATCGAAGAAATAGGAAGCGTGAACGGGGTTGGAATCGTCAATGGGACGTTAGAGCCGGCTTTTTACGGGTTGTTTAGGTCAGAGTTTGTGAGCGATTGCGTCGTGGGAGCGTTGCGAAGGAGCGCTTCGTTCCAACTGTTCGTCGCGTTTTGGATCCGGATTTGTATGGTTTTACTCTCTTTGAACGGGTTTATCTCGTCTTTGTTGGCGTCGTATTTCGTCAAAGCGAGCGCGAAGAACTTCAAACCGTTTTGGACGCACGCCAGGCGCGTTCAAGCGCGATCGTACCTCTCTTTCCTCGTAGACGCGCACTCGAGAGAAGGCATGGATATTTTAGAGTGCTTGGGCTCTTCTTCTTCGCAGGTGGGAGGGGTAAAAAAGTCAGCGTTGCCTCTCTTATGCATCGTCGGCATGAAAGACACTTTGGTCAGAACACATAAAACAGTCGAAACCGTTCGACGTCTCGCCCCGGAATGCGACGTCGTCGCGGTCAAAGACGGTTGTCACGCGCTTCTCGTCCACGACGCGCACGCGGAAAAAACGGCGGACGTTTTGCTCGACTTTGTCAATCGGTGTTCCGTCATTAACAAAAGCGCAAAAACGATGACGACGAGCAATGTGGAATGGAACGATCTATATGACGACGACGAAGAAGCTTACGATCGGAAGACTATGAACGCCCTCTTAGCGTAATAATACAATACTTTAAAAATGAACAAGCAACGTGTTTAGGGTGTTAAAACCTAACCCTTTAACCGCGCCCCATTTCCGTCAAAAATCTTCACTTTTGCGGGGAAGATACACACGACAAACGCTGTTGCCTTCTCTCTTAAAATGAACCCGCGATTGGCGAAAGAGGACCGGAAATCCCCGCTCACGTTTTTCCTTTTGCTCTCGGTGACTTTGTTTCTCTGCGTGGCGGTGTTCGGACCGGACGGGCCCGTGAGGACTCGAGGATCGAATTCGATCGAATCATCAGCCGCGCGGTTGGGGAAAGGAAAAACATCGTCATCCTCGGCGAAGTTTAAGACGACGATGAGGACGAAGAAGAACGAAGTTAAAGAAGAAGAAGAAGAAGAAGAAAACAACAACAACGCGTCAGAATCAGAATACGCCCAAATAAACGCGTATTTCGCAAAGTTTGCGGTGAAACGAGACGAGGACAAAAAGAAGAATCATCGGAAAGCAGGAGCCGGAGGAGGAAGCAGCGGAGCGTCGTCGCTCGGAGGAATGAAAACCATCTCCGCGTTCGGGAGGTACTGGGACAAACAAGTACCCATGGACAACGAAATCAGAAAGAATCGAGCGAATTCGGACCGAGTGTCGGCGATTTTAATGCCACCGGAGTCGTCCTCGCACGCGTCGAGTTTGTTAGCGTTACCGAACGGGGACGTTTTGCTGGCGTGGTTTTCCGGGAAGAGCGAAGGCGGGGATAACGTTGGCATCGCGGTGAGTAAACTGAAGAAAGGGGAGACGAAGTGGAGCCAAGCGAAGTTTGTGAGCAAGGCGCAGCACCGGTCGGCGCAGAACCCGGTATTGATGAGGAATAATAATCCAAACGATAAGGAGGATTCGAAGCACGTGAGGATCGTGCACTCGAGTCAAGCCGCGTATGAAGGACAAGGGACGTCGGATATGAGGTCGTTGTTTTCCACCGACGGCGGGGAGACGTGGTCGAAACCAGTGGTCGTAGACCATAAGAACGGGGCGTTCCCGAAGAATAGCGCGATTCGAGCGTTGAATGGGGATTTGATTTTGCCGATGTATTACACGCCGAGCGGATTTTTTGACGCGTCTACGCAGTATTCCGAGTTGCAAACCTCCAAAGACGGCGGCGAGAGTTGGCATCCGCTGGTGGAGATGCCCGGTACGAGAGGGAACTTGGTGCAACCGACGATTGTGAGGTTGAATAACAACGACTTGCTCAGTTTCTTTCGATCGCGCACGGCTGATTTTATTTACGCCTCGAAATCGACGAACGACGGTAAGACGTGGACGGAAGCGAAACCGACCAAGTTTCCGAACAACAACGCGGGGATTCAAATGATCAAGCTGAGAGACTCGAGCAAAGATGTCCTAGTGCTTGTGTTTGATAACTGCAACGAAGGGAGGTTCCCGTTGTCTATCGCTTTGTCCGAGGATGGGGGTAAATCGTGGGACCACATTCGCGATTTGGAACCCGACGTTGATTTCGATCACGAGCAACCGAACAGAGACAAACACACCAACGACGGCGACGGCGAGTATTCCTATCCGTCCATCCAAGAAGACGGCATTCACGACGGGCTCATTCACGTCGCGTACACGTTCAGACGCGAAACGATTAAATATTCCGCATTTATGACGGATTGGATTAAAGATAACTCGGAAGAGGCAAAATCGATTGGGAAAGTGCAAAAGATTGCGGACACGTTCAACGACGCCGTGTATACGGAAAGAATCAACGAGAAGAGAAACGATTGGGAATTTGACGTTGGTTCCGATAACGACGGGAACCCGAAGACGGAATACATGTTACCGAACCCAGAAGAGTTGCCGCCGACGGAGTTGCCGTTATAACTAAACGAAGAAGAAAAAAGCACAAGTCAATTATTTTATAGCCATAAAGGAAAGATTTGAAACGTCTCTTCTTCTAAAACATCCAAGTAATAAACCACCAGATCATCATTTGTAATTCTATATACCTCTACTACACATCAAGACTGAAAAAGAAGAAGAAGAAGAAGAAGAGAACAAAACTTAAAGCTCCAAGCTCTTCGCGAGCGCTCTCAGCTCATCCACTTCCATGCGCATTTCCACCATCCTGTGTCTTTGCTTGCAATCGCACCCTCGATTCCAGTGTTGCAAACACCGCGCAAACGATCTCCCAAACTCGCACTCGCACCTCACGACCGCCGCAAAAGGCATCGCTTTACACACGACGCAACAATCTTCCGGCCCATCCATTTCTGGGATGTTTTGACACTTGTAAAAGCGCAACGGATCGCCTTTGATAAATCCGTCGCCTCTCTGTTTCCCATTCAAAATCGATTGCCAATTCTCCAACTCGTCCGCCAACGTCTCTAAATCCGTTCGTAAAACTCTGGACATGTGCGCCATCCATTTGCCTCTCGATTTCGTCGTTTCAAATATTTTCTTCAAACTTTTCGCCGCGGTTACGACGACGCGGTCGTGCGCGAACACCGCGTTTCGTTTCCCGTTCCCTTTGACGTAGTTTCTGCACGCGACTCGGCCCATCTCGATCCAATCCACGGGTGCAAAGTTCACCGCCTCGCCGACGTTAAAACCGTGAGAAAAGCCGCTGTGATAGGCTCTCGGAAACGTCACGACGAAGTCTCCGGGCTTTTGCACCAACTTGACAATCTTAATTTTGTTTTCAATCAACTGCCCTGGAGGGACTAACATCGTGATGTGATGTAACTTGTCCGGATTTTCTTTAAACAGCGAAGGGACGGCTGTTTTCGCGATGGCTTCAAACTTTTCCGCGTCGCTTCCGGGAATCCCGTACCAGGTTTTCGCCGAACCTTTGTGCGCGTAATTCACGCTGGCTAAGTAATGATCTTCCACGTGCCAACAAAACGTCGCGAACAACATCCCGCAATACACCCACGGAGTGGTTAAACCGGGAATATCGTCATCCACAAACCTTAGCAAATTATCGGGATGCTTCGACAACTCAAACATATCCCACGGGTGTTTCTCCGTATCCTCTGGATCACCGCTAATCCCAGCCGCGAACCCGCTCTGAAACCGTCTCGCGTCCACGTCGCTGCCGTACTCTACTAAAACCTCGCCTTTTTTATTCACATTTTTCGTTTGAATCAAGCTCCCGCACTCCACTTTCGCCTCGTTCGGATTGGTCTCCACAATTCTCCAATACTCGTCTTCTATTCGTTTGAGTAGATCGTCCTCGTCTTTGATATCTTTAAACGTCTCCGGGTGCGCTTCTTTATAATTCTCCTCGAACGTATCCGCCATTTCCTTATATTTCTCTAACCCGACGTACGTCTTCCCCGGCGGGAAACTCTCGCCCTGTTGTAACCTGTTCACGTTTTGATGTTTCGTTTCGACCAAACTCTTTTCTCCGAAACAGCACGCGCGGTTGAAATTCGGCGCGTATCCATCCGGAGGCACGATTTTACAAATCCCAAACGCTTCCGCTTTCGATTGAATCGAACAAATATACGCGATCGGGTCCTCGAATTCCTCCTCCGTGGGGTAAAATATCGGTGCTAAAGGAATGTCCGAGCCGTCCGTTCGACATCTGTTCGTGATGACTTTGGACGCTTTGATCGCCTGTTTGTTGTTATAACATGTTGTGCGTAATAATAGAAAAACTTGTTAATATTCACATTGTTTCACGTGTTTGAAAATCAAAATCATCATCATCCTTAAGAACAAGAACAACATCACGAGACAATCACACGAAGAAGGACGACAAAAACAGCGAGAGGACGACGTAAACGTAAACGACAAAAGTCCTCCTCTTCTCGAAAATTCAACGCTCTTTTCCTCGAGATGTAAGAGAACAAAAACACGACGATGAAAATGTTGTAAAAACGAATCCACGCGTACGTTTTGAATCTCGTGCGCTTCAAAGTCGTTATCGTACACCGCTTTCGGCGCCCGTCTCGCGCGTTTCGAACGGGCGCGAGGAATACGTTCCTCCTCTTCCTCGTTTACGAAATCGTTCTGTGTGGGTTTGAGTGGGAGGCCTTCTTCTTGGTCTTCGTCTTTGTCGTTGAGACTGAGCATTGTTTTAAAGTCGTCAAAGCGCTTTCGTTTTGAAGCATTTTCGAGTGGTGCTTTGGACGAGATGTGCGATATAAGCGAGACGAGAGTACTAAGCGTTCGAAATATGATGCGTGAATAATAATAGTGTTACACGTTCTCTTTAACTCTCTCTCTCGTACTGGTTACTCCTCTGTTTCGCTTTTGGCCAAAACGTAAGAAGAGTTTCTCTTCTTTTCGTCTCGTAAACTCTCCCGGAGCGACTTCGCGAGAACGAGCTCGTATTAAGGTCTGATCCCGCCGACGTACGCCACCGCGACGAGCGCCAAGACGACTAAGATAATATTCGCGAACAAATTCGACGGCATTGCTTTCCCAGGTACGCCGCCTAAACCGACCGATTCGTTGAGCAATTTCGCTCGCATTTCTTTCGAGACTCCGCCGGAGCTTTTTCTTTCGGGAGGTTTCGAAGACGACGGATCGTCGTCGTAGAACGAATCCGGAAATTCACGTTTTGGTTTTTCCGGTGGTGGGAGTAAATCGTCCAGAGATTTCATCGTCTCGTCCATGCTGTCGTTTTCCGGGTTCGCCCTTATCGTCGTTTTCATCCTCTCTCTTCTCGCGTTGGTATAAAAACTGCTCCTACTACTCCTCTTGTTTTCGTCAAAACTCCTCGCTTTTCTTCCGATGACGCTGACGCTGAAAATGCTGTCGTTCCCCGTGTTTAAACTCCTCCCTGCTTTCGCAACGAGAAATTTGGGAGAGTTTTGTTGCTGGTCGTTGTTCCTCCTCCCTCCTCGTGCTGTCCTCCTCCTCCTCCTCGACGCCAAAGAAGACGTCGTTTCCGTCCTCGTCACAAAGGAGCTCGCATTCGTATTTGTCGTCATTATCATCGTCAGCATTGGTGAAAAAATGAAGGCGAAACGAAGCTTTTTGCGTCATAAATATCAAACACAACATTTTATACGATGACAATCAACGATCACGATCAATTCACCGGCTTAAACGCCGTCCACGTCGCGGCTTCGGAAGGGAACGTGAAACGCTTGGTGGAGTTGATGGACGACGGGGCGGAGTTGGACGTTCCTGCGCTCGGAGGTATGTTTATTTCGTTTGTTTTTAGAGTAGTGTAAGACTTCATCAGGGATGAAAATTCTCTCGTAAATGTCTATTTTTTTTTGTAACCGAATTGTTCTACGCGATCTCGTGTGCGCGTAAGTCTCCTTTTGTCGTGTGATTTATCGCGAAGGAGAAAATCAACAAAAACGGAGATTTTCGAGACGATCGCATTTAGATGCGCGCTCTCGAATGCGAGTGAGGGTCGTTGAGACGCGAAGTCCTCGTCGGCGGCGCGCGATTACGAGAGACTTTTTCCTCAATCGCTTTTTGTGTGTTCTTCTCGTTCTTGTTGGTGTTCTGTTCTTGGAAAATCGAGAGGAAAATTTCAACCAAAAAACAACAAACTTTGAACGACAAACGTATTAATAATTTTTTTCTTAACTCTTTCTTTCTTTTATTAAAACAGAAAACGCGGGAAAGACAGCGGCGATGATTGCCGCCGGCGCCGGCCACGTGGACGTGCTCAAAGCCATGCAACGCGGTCCGTCCATGCTCGACTTGAAAGCGGCGGACGGGGGCACGCCGGCGATGTCCGCCGCCGTGCACGGATACAAGGAAGTTTTGGACTATTTGATTTCCAAAAATGTCGATTTGAACGCGCAAGACGAGGACGGTTGGACGGCGTTGCACTTTGCGGTGATGGCAAACGCGGCGAGTTCGGTGAAGGCGTTGTTAGCGGCCGGGGTGAGAACGGATATTAAGAATTCTGACGGGGATACCGCGGAGGGGTTAGCGCAAGGATCGAAAGCGGGGATTAAGAAGTTGTTCGGTAAAGGGGGATCGTCGAAGAGGTTGGACGGGGTAAAGGAAGGGAAGAAAGGGTGCGTTGTCATGTAAACGATGAACAACACGAAATGATTTTTGGGGGGGTTGAGAGGAGAGAAGGGATGATGACGACAGGACGCACGAGTGAATAATTTAATAATACACGCAGCGAAAAGAAATGTTTCTCGCGAGATTTAATAATACGAAAGTCCTGTAGAGTATGTTGTTGTTATTGTAGAGACCGCACACACATAGATAATAAAGACACGTGAATCATACGAAGGCGTTTTATTAAAACTCGTTCAGATTTCGTCCAGTAAACCTTTCTTCCCGTCCTCGGGCGGCGAAGGCGAGTCTACTTTTTCTTCCTCTTTTCCTTTCTTTGCTTTTTTCATGTCGCCGCCGCTGCTCTTCTTCGCGTTCTTTTTGCTACTACTGCTACTGCTGCTAGTGCTACGATTCTTACTACTGATGATGCTTTTTTTCTTGCTCTTCTTCGTTCCGGTTTCGTTGTCGTCGTCGTCGTCGCCGGTGTCTAAACCATCCGTGGGAATATCGAATAAATCATCGAGAGACATTGGATGCGATTCCTTCGGCTTCTCTCCTTCTTCTTGAACGTCGTCGGCGTCGCTATTTTTCTTGTTCGCGGATGATTTCTTCTTTGCTTTCTTCGCCGGATGAAGTTTCTTCATGACGTCGTTCTCAACAGTGTTCACGGTGTCGATGTTGGACTTCTCGCTTTGCTGCACGGCTTCGATCAAGTTCTCGAGAACTTCCGGATCGACCTCGCCGCTCTCGATCCGTCCTCTCAAATCGGCTTCGTTGAGAAACTTGTCGACGGAGTTCTTCGCGGCAGTTCTCGCGAGCCACTCGTCTTTACCTTTCTCCTCTGCGAGACTTTGTTCGACGGCGTTGAGTTTCTTTTCCAACTCTAGACGAGATAATACGTCGTCCTCGGTGATATCCGAATTTTCCGGCAACGCAACGTCGTCGGCGTGCGACCACAAAATGTCCTCGTCGTCCGAAACGCCTCGGACGTCGTTTACCATCGATCGCGCGATTCTGTGCGCAAAATCGTCCGAGGCGACCGTATCTCTCACGTTCTTCGACCACCCTTTCACGCCTTCTTTCTCTTTCAAACGCGCGATGAAATCTGAGACGGACAACTTGACTTCCTCGCGCGACATCGCGTTACCTCGCAAGTCCGCGTCAAAGTGTTGTCCGCGAAGAATGTCCTGCTCGGAAACGTCCTCGGTGAGCCCTCCCTTCTTTGACGAAGAACTCGATTCATCTGAATGACTCGTACCAGGCGACGTGCCTCCCCAAGGGTACCTAAACGGTGCGTTCGCGTTGTAATACGCGCCCGTCTTGTCTCGATCGTTGTTTTCCAGAATTCTGTTCTTATTCGCAATCTTCTTCGCCATTTCGCCGCTTAAACCAACCTTAGCGACAGAAGAGGAGGACTTAGCGTCATCGCTATCATCGAATTCGTTCAGAAGCTCAACTCTTTCAATCTGTAAGTTCGTCAATGTTTCGTTCAATCCTCTCAATTCGACTTGTTTGCGATCTTTCGGAAGCGTCTTGGAGTTTCTCACTTTTTGCATCAATTTCTTCGCCATCTTAATCTCGCGCTCGTTTACCGAAAGCGCCGCTCCAGCGCCGCCGTCTTTATCAAAGTTCTCGTCAAACTCCGAATCATCCTCTTCCTCTTCGTCCTCGCCCAGCTCTACATCGTCTTCGTCTTCTACTTCGTCGTCGATTCGAGAGTTCTTTTTCTTCCTCCTACTCCTCCCGCCGTCGTACGCCATCGGAGGAATGTACTCTTCGCCTCTGAAATACGCCAAGCCTCTCTCGTAATAATGCAACTCGGTGCCTAAAATAGTCGCTAAAACTACCACTAATACGAGTAACACGCAAACCGCAACTCTGGAAACCCACGGACTTCCAGAACACAACCACATCCTTCTGCCTTTTTCCAACTCTTCTTCGTCGGCTAATTTTTTCCTCGTCGCGAGAATTTCTTGCTTCTCCAGATCGTACAACTTTGCATTCATCGCCAACTGCTCTTTTTCCTTCCTCAGTTGCTTCTTACTGCTCTTCTCGCTGCTTTTCACCGAACTCTCTTTGCTCCCGTGCGTGCCTTTCTTCGTCTTGGCGCTTAGGCTTTCGTATTGCAATCGCTTCGCGACTTCGTCCTCGTCTTCGCTCGAAACCGACTGCGAACTCCGTCCGTCGTATCGCGACCGACGTCGCCGGTCTTCGTCGTTCTCATCTCCTATAATCGCGTCGTAGTTTTCTTCCTTCTTTTTCTTCGTCTTCTCCTTTGATTGAATCGTATTCGTGTGATTGCTTCCGTACTTCGCGTTCGTCTTTTTCTTTTTCTTGCACCCACACAAGCCTTTCTCGACGTCTTCGTTTTCTTCTGTCTCTTTTCCTCTCGCGTCTGCTTCTTCTTTTCCGTGACCGCGTTCGTGTAACGTGTTCCAACGAGGCACAGAGCTGCGAGAACTCGACGCGCCCATACTACTCTTTCCTCCTTTATTCGTGTGAATGCGAATTAAACGAACAGCTCTTCTTCTTGTTCAATGGTACTGTTCCGCGCGTGAGAAGCCTCTAGAGAGTTCTTCGCGAGGGGAAATTCGAACGAGAGAGATGTGATATGAACACGACAACAAAAACAAAGAGCAGAGTTACTTTTAATTTCCGCAACAACTCTCTTCTATTCGTTCGATGATGATGATGAGGGTAAAAGTGATGCTCTCGATGTTACGCTCGTCGTCGTCGTCGTCGTCTTCATCGCGTTACTACTCTCTCGATTGTAGTAATGAATGAGTGTGTCGAGCAGGCCGCGGTTTTTCCAAAAGAGGAAGAAGGAAAGAGCGCCATTCTGTTTAGGGTTTTAAAAAAACCCTAAATATAATTTAACAAAGGAGAGCCACGAAAAGAGAAAAAGTGTCTCTCTTTCGGAATAAAACGACCACAAAAGAATACGCTTTATTATTATAAGCGCGACGTTTATCATCATCATCATCAAAAGAAGAAGAGAAGAGCATCATTCGATAATACGCTTTCACGACGACGACGATGGTGGCGTTTTCTTTGCGAGTACAACCTTCGTCGTCGTCGTCTCTTTTTTCTTCGCAAAATTCGTCGGTGAGAAGACAAAGAAGGAAGATGAGATTAGATAATGTCGTCGGCATCAGAAGCAGAAATCGGGCGAGAAAAGTCACGTCATCAGCAAAAGAAGAAGAAGACAAAGAAGAAGAAGATCAACAAACTTTTATAGCGAAAACAGAACTGAATTTGGGACGGTCCGCCATGCTCGGTTTCGCCGCGACGACATATTTGGACGTTTCCACGAACGGGTTAGGTCCAATAGAGCAACTCATCGGAGAGGAGAAGAGTTTAGTCACCCACGTGGTCAACCCTTTGAACTTGGCGCGAGACGTGTTAGAGGTGACGGGGTTGTACGTGGAGAGCATTATATTGGTGTGGGTGTTTTTGAGCGGGGTTTTTTTACTCGCCGTCACGAGCGGGTTGAGGAAACCGTCGACGTCGACGATGAGCGGAATGTCGCGTCCGAACGGCGAGAACAGAGTAGACGCGATGGCCGGTATCGTGAAGTCCGCCTGGAGAGAACAAGTGAGAGAGAATAAAAAGTATGAAATTTTTAACGGGCGTTTGGCTATGCTTGGCATCACGGCGTCGTTTATCGGGGATTATTTCCTCGCGGAAGGGCCCATGGAGCAAGTGGCGCAAGAGTTGGGAGTGCCCGTCATCGACCAAGAGATTTTCGCGTTGGTGTTTCTCTCCGCGGCGAGCTTTTTGTTGGTCTCGACGTTGGTGAGAGTCGGGAGAAGAGCGCTGACGGAGAGCAACTGATTCCCTCGAGGAGACGATATTACTTACTTTTGCGCTGTATATTATACATGATTAAACTACTACCTACAAGGTACCTACAAGGTACGCGTGCTAATCGTCGCTATCGCTAACAATCAATTCGCCTCGGAATCGATTTGGATTGTTTTCACCGTCGTCGATATCCGAATCGTCGTCCGAGGAAGAAGATTCAATCATTAAATCGGGGTCGTCTTTTATTGCTAGAAGTGTCGTCGTGTTCTTTTCCTTTTCGATTTGAAAACTTTCATCCTCTAAGTTCTCTTTTTTCGAAGCGTTTAGCTGCTTTAATCTCTCCTCTTTCGCGTCTCGAAACCAATCTTCAATTTCCATCCCGGCGTCGAAGAAATCCGTCGGGTACCGAACGTTCGCGTTGAACATCTTTTCACCTTTGTGTTTGTGCGAAAAGTACGATTCGCACGCCGACTTATAATCGCCTCTGGAAACTTTCATCTCAATCTCTTGGTTCGCGTCTATGGAAATCTCTCGCTTCCATCGATGGTCGTTCGCGTTTAACGCTCGATACTGGTTCAAAGGCATCGCGAATGGACATTTCGCCGCGTGCGGTTCCATTTGAGACGTTTTAATCAACTTTTCGCAATCGTGTTCGAACTTTTCTTTCATTTGGCCTTCTAAACCAAAAACGTGTCTCAGTTGATACGTGTGTTCGTTTTGGTAGTTGCCCATGGCGCCGTGAGGGAACACCGCGGAGCGCCAGACTTTGAATATTTCTTCCAGAGGTAAACCGATACCTTTTAAAAACAAGTTCAGCTCGTACCGTTTGAAATGTCGAAGATGTTTTTTCACGTGCAACTCGTCCATGACGTCTCTCATGCACGGCGGAAACACTTTCGCGTGCGCTCCAGTGGCGCCTTCTTTGATAACTTTCAACGAACGTTTCAACTCTTTCGATGGTTTTCTCGAGTGGTACGTTTTCATTTTCCCGTTTTCGTCTTCGTATTCTAACATTATCCCACCGCCGCCACCTAATCTTTGCTTCTTTCTTCTCGAGTCCCTTCGGACGACTCCCCAGTTCTCGGTGCCACCGTATTTCAAATTCTTCTTATTCCCAGCGGTCGCATTCTTCATTAAAATTTTGTTCCTTTCCAGTAAATGTTTCGTCGCGAGCGCCATCAACGGGTGAACCTCGCCCCCGTCCTCCTCGTCCACGTCCGGTCTCCACACTTTCAACCGGTCGCAAACGTCTTTTAAACCCACATCGAAGGCGTTATTTGCCAACGCGAACCGCTTCTCTCGAAACGCGCGTTCTAAATCTTCCTCTAAATAGTCCTCGTACGCCGCGAACCAAACGTACGGCACCAGTCTCTCTCGAACCAAACACTGACCTCTCTTCATAATCGTTACTTTCCGCGCGCGTATCAGTCGTCGACACTTTTCGAACGGAAACCAATAACATCTTTCCTTCTCTTCTTCTTCGTGTTCTTTGACTTCTTTTTCTTCGTCGAAAAGAACGCCGTCTTCAAAGTCAACTTCCTCGGGCAATCCTCGAACCGCGTTTAATCTCACCCGTTCTTCGAACAAATCCACCTCCCTCGCTTTCAACCACTCTCGCATCATTCTCGACGAGTCGCACAGGGCGATTTTCAAAGTCTTCCTCGACAGGGCATCTTTTCTCTTAAACGCTTCGTCGTTTTCGCGAGCATTCTTTCCATCGACATCATCATTTTCACCACCATTAAAAGAAGAAGAAGACAACGACAACGACGAAGACTTTGAACGATGATGCAACGAAAGCACGATTTCATTTCGAACATCCTCCGACGCGAGCGAAAATCTGGCCGTTTCTAACGCGTGATGCGTCGCCAGTCGCTCTCGAGCGAGCGCGTCCAGCTCTTCCACCGTTACGTATTTTCGCGTTGTTGTTTTCTTCATATCATCATCGCATCCTCCTCAAAGGTTTCTTCTTCGCACTCATCTTAAAGAGGAGCGTAAAAATCTCTTCATTTTTCGCTCTCTTCGCGTCTTCTTTCTTTGTCGTTTTTGTGTGAAAGCGAGGAAATTTGAACGCATCGAGGGGTGCTCAAAGGGGGTGCTCAAATTTGCTCAAATTTAGGGTTTTATCGTCGATATGAATCGATCTCCTTTTCTCTCATGTGTTTTGGATAATCTTCCTCTCGTTTGTCCTCCACAACTCATATATTACTCCTTTTCTTGTCACATCAAACGACGCTTTTTGGGTGCTTAATAGTAGTTTATAGGTATAAAATGGCGTCTTTATCTGTGTGCACGACTGCTGCTGCGATGAACGCGGTGGTGATGAACGCTTCGCGACGAAGTTCGTCTTTGTTTTCATCGTCTTCTTCATCATCATCATCGATGAGATCTTCTTCTTTCCCTGGAACGAGTTTGAAGACGAGTTTTAAGTCGCCAACAAAGTCTATAAAAATGGAGCAAAAGAGAAGAAGAAGACACGACTCAGGACTCATCGTCACGAACATGGCGGCGGGGGATAAAGTGGACGATTTGAACATCAAAGCGTCCGAAACGAACGTCTCGGAGACGAAATTAGGAGGCGACGTGAGACAAATATTGGGCTTTAAAGGCGCGAGTACCGAGGACGTGCCGGTTTGGAAAATTCACATTCAGTTGACGAAACCAGGGACTTGGGTACCTTTAATTTGGGGAGTCATGTGCGGTGCCGCCGCGAGCGGGCATTACGAGTGGAATTTAGACAACATCGGGAAGGCGTTGTTGTGCATGACCATGTCCGGGCCGTTTTTAACCGGGTACACGCAAACCATCAACGATTGGTACGACCGAGAAATCGACGCGATTAACGAACCGTACAGGCCGATTCCGAGTGGTGCGATCAGTGAAACCGCCGTGAAAGCACAAATTGCGGTTTTATTGCTCGGTGGTTTGGCGTGCGGGTGGCAGCTGGATCAGTGGTGCGAACACGATTTCCCGGTGATTTTCTTGTTGACAGTGTTTGGGAGTTGGGTGTCGTATATTTATTCCGCGCCGCCGTTGAAGCTGAAAGCAGAAGGTTGGAAAGGATGCTACGCGCTCGGAAGTTCGTACATCGCGTTGCCGTGGTGGGCCGGTATGGCTACGTTTGGTCAGTTGACGCCGGACGTGATGGTGTTGACGGTGTTGTATTCCATCGCCGGTTTGGGCATCGCCATCGTGAACGATTTCAAATCCATCGAAGGCGATCGAGCGTTAGGTTTGCAAAGTTTACCCGTCGCATTTGGGGTTGAAAAAGCGAAGTGGATTACGGTTGGAACCATCGACGCGACGCAATTGTTCGTCGCTTTTTATTTGAGAGGCATTGGCGAAGATTTTTATTCCAACGTTTTGTTTTGCTTGATCGCGCCGCAAATCTTCGCGCAGTTCAAGTTCTTCTTGCCGGATCCGATCAAAAACGACGTGAAGTACCAAGCCGCGGCGCAACCGTTTTTGGTGTTTGGTCTTTTAGCGACGGGTTTGGCGTGGGGGCACCACGTGAACATGCTCGCCGCGTAAATCATCAACAAAACGATGGATTCAAAATATGAAATAAACGAAACGCGTGAAAGACATTCATAAAATACACACTTCATATACACACAAGACGACACCTTTTGGATCCTCTCTTTTTTTCAACTAGTACGATAATAAATATGGCACGTAAATAAGCACGCCCACGATGTGACCACCATCGCTTCTTAATCATCTCTTCTTCCACCCACTCGTTTGAGGAGTAGTGTGAACAGGTTTCTCTTTTTTCTTTGAAGAGGCGAACGAGGAAGAAAAGCCGCCCAGCGCGAACGCGACGACCAATCGCCCGAGCGTCGGCAACAACTTGGCGCCATACTCGGTCCCTAAAATCGTCTCCACCATCCCTCTCTTCAGAACTTTCGGCGTTTTATACCCCGGATCTTTCGACAGTCTCAAATATTTCTTCCCACTCGGTACTTTCACGACTGAAAAGTCCCCTAAAACTACCTGCGCGACCTCGTCCGGCGTGGACGGCGTCACGCACACTTTCTCGCCTCTCTCCCAATTCGCCGGCGTCGCCACGGGATACTCGTCCGTCAGCTGCAACGAGTCCACCACTCGTAAAATCTCGTAAAAGTTTCTCCCCGTCGTCGCCGGGTATAAAATCGTCGCGCGTAACTTCTTATGATCGTCCACGATAAACACCGCGCGACACGTCAACGGTTGCCCTTTCTCGTCTTTTTCCTCCGGGTCCAACATGCCAAATTTCACCGCCAACGCTCTCTCTTCATCCGCTAAGATTGGATACGAAACAGTGGACGTGGTTTTCCCGCAATACCCGCTCGCGTCGATATCTTTGATCCATTTGCGGTGCGACTCCGCGTTGTCGCAAGATAACGCTAAAACTTTGCAGTTTCTTCGTTCGAATTGCGGTAAAAGTTTCGCCAACGTCCCGAGTTCCGTGGAACACACCGGGGTGAAATCACTCGGGTGCGAACATAAGATGGACCAATGTTCGTCGCCGACGTGATCGTAATAGTGGATTTGACCGACGGAGGAGTCGCAGGAGAAGTCTGGGACAGTATCGCCAAGGTTTAACGGCATTTTCTTTTCGATGTGTAATACGTTTACGACGAATTTGTGGAGAAAGAGTTTACGTTTGTTTGTTCTGAACGATCCCCTTTTGTGTATTTATACGC